>ENA-OZRW01000385-OZRW01000385.1-human-gut-metagenome-genome-assembly--contig:-NODE-385-length-8560-cov-8.843739_pt1 | contig 8560 bp, 7 predicted proteins | sample MGYA00243271_ERZ653949 | MGnify/ENA primary metagenome ERZ653949 (study PRJEB26926, sample SAMN06164710) | human gut metagenome | biome: ENVO:00009003; feature: ENVO:2100002; material: ENVO:00002003... | reverse complement strand
GATGAGCGCTAGTCTCGTGGGCTCGGAGATGTGTATAAGAGACAGGCTCACTGGCATACTACTGCAGCAGCGATACTGAGGTCGTGGAAAGTGTATACAATTATATCATTTCAAACTTCAAATACGACTATGACAAGGCTAAAAATGTCAAAAGCGGCTATCTGCCTGATGTGGACAAGGTCTTTACCGAAAATACCGGTATATGCTTTGACTATGCGGCAGTCATGGCCACTATGCTAAGGACTCAGGCTATTCCCACACGTTTAGAGGTAGGATATGCCGGTGAAGAATATCATGCCTGGATCAGTACTTATATAAAGGATAAGGGCTGGATAAACGGCATCATCGAGTTTGATGGTACCTCATGGAACATGCTGGATCCAACATTTGCATCTACCAGTGATTCGCCAAAGAAGTTCATAGCACAAAAAAATGATTACATTACCAAATACGTCTATTAGGAGGACATAAATGTCTAGAAAATCCAAGATTTTAAGCAATGCAGAGCTTTCTGCCTTCTGTCAGCAGATTTCTCTTATCATAGCAGCCGGGCTTCCTACATACTATGGTGTTTCCGTATTATGTGATGAAGCACCTGATAAGCAGACACGTGATCTGCTTGAGCAGATATATAAGCCAATGGAGCTTGGTGCAACGCTTCACAGTGCGCTTAAAGATACAGGATACTTTCCAAAATATATGATTAATATGATACAGCTGGGTGAAGAAACCGGCCGTCTTGAAGAGGTCTTAAACTCACTCTCAAAGTACTATGACCGCGAAGACGAAATAGCTTCAGGCATTAAAAGTGCCGTTGCCTATCCTCTCGTGCTTTCTGCCGTGATGATTGCCGTTATTGTCGTAATGATTGCCAAGGTTTTACCTGTATTCTCACAGATATATGCAGAGCTTGGAAGTGAGCTTACCGGCACCGCTGCCGTGCTCATGAAGCTCAGTGAATACATCAACAGATATCTGCTTATCATTATAGCTGTCATGCTCTTTGTCGCACTGGTTCTTTTTATATTTTTTAAAACACACTTCGGAAAAAAGTTCCTTATGAAAACTGCTCTTTCCATGTCAATCGCATCCAGCCGCTTTGCAAACTGCATGTTTTTAGCACTCTCAAGCGGGCTCGACACAGACCGTGGTCTTGATCTGGCACAGGCTCTTGTAAACAATCCTGTCCTTGATTCTAAAATAAATGACTGCCGTAAAAATATATCTAACGGCGAGACATTTTCGGAGGCACTGCTGCACTCCAATATTTTTTCAAAGATGTACTCAAGCTGGATTGCAATCGGCAGCAAAACCGGGTCTATGGACGAGGTCATGCAGCATATATGTACATCCTGTGAGGACGACACAGATGCAAGGCTGTCACGATTCATATCAGTGATTGAACCTGCCATGGTTATCCTGCTTTGTATATTCATTGGCTTCATACTAGTATCATTTTTACTCCCACTGCTTGGAATTATATCAAGCATAGGATAGCTTACGGAGGCACAGTATGCTGTTTTTTGTTCAGAAAAAGAAATCAACCATATGGAAATTCATACCAATTGTGCTTTTAGCCGCATGTACTGTTTTGTTTGGTGCTTTCTCTTCAAAGCTGTCAGATGACAATACCAAAAGAAGCAAGAGCACGCTGGAACGCGCCCTCACACGAAGTATCACACAGTGCTATGCTCTTGAGGGAACATACCCTCCGGACATAAATTATCTAACAGACCACTATGGTCTCACATACAACAGCGACTATTATTACATAGACTATCAATACATCGGCTCCAATCTGCGTCCCGATGTGACAATAATAGAGAGGAAATAACCCATGTTCAAGCTAAAATCAAGATCACATCAGGCTGACAGTTTTTTTGTGATGCTGCTGTTTTTTCTTTTTGCGCTGACTGCTTTTATCCTCGTGCTGATTGGCGTAAAGCAATACAAGTCCACTGCCAATGCCATGAATTACAACTACGAGGTACGCACTGTCACATCTTATCTGCGCGAAAAAGTCAGACAGAATGATTCTGACGCTGCAATCAGTGTAGAAACAATAAATGGCACAAAGGCTCTATGTCTGAAAAACACAATAAATGACATCGTGTATAATACTTTCATATACTATTATGGCGGTTCTCTAAGAGAGCTCTATGTACAGGATGGTTCATCATACAGTCTGGACAGCGGACAAAGGATTGTCGAAATCGGGGGACTTGACATGACAGAAACCACCGACAAAATGATTACCGTAACTATCACCGATACATCCGGTGGCACTACCGATACCTACTGCTCCGTCAATTCCGACTAACCATCGTCGGACAATAAATGCAGCAATATCACGTACACCGCTCCCTGATATGCCACTCGATGCCACACAAACTTACATACAACAAGGAATAAACCATGATTTCAACAAAGCTTAAACAATCGAAAAACAGAATATTCCTGCTTGAGATTACCATTAATCTGCTGCTTTTTTCAGCTCTTTTGATTGTGGGACTGCTTTTCTTCATAAAGACCCACAAGCTGACAGAAGAAACTCAGGTGCTGCATGAGGCTGTTAATGCATGCAGCAATGCAGCAAGCGCATACGAACAGGAGCATGGCGATTTAAACGCCGTATCATCGCTCTTTAACGGCTCCATCTATGCAGATGAAAAGCTATTCATTTATCTTGACAAAAGCTATCATCCATGTGATAAGGATGATGCCGCATACAAGGTTATTGTAAGCAGGCTTGGGCAGGATGCCTACGGAGTACAAAAGGCTGACATAGAGTTTATAGCAGCAGACAGCCACTGTGTATACAGCATTACCGCGTGCAGCTATACTGCACTTTCCTCTGATGGAAGGACGGTGAGCACCCCATGAAAAAAAGAAGAGAATTTTCAAATTTCGGTTTTTCGACCATCCTGCTTACCTTTTCCATGATATGCATTGTCACGTTCTCGGCACTCGCCTTTGTCACAGCAAACTCCGACTATAAGCTGAGCAAACGCGTTGCTGATAACAACAGCTCGTATTACCGTGCATGTGAAAAGGCATGGGATGAGATATCACAGATTGATGCCATTCTTGCATCCGCCTACGAGGGCAGTCCTGATAAAGCAGCATACTATGAGGCCATAAAGACTGCTCTATCAGACAACGATACTGCCATAAATAAAAACCTCGCTGAAAATGAATCAAACGGCAAGGTTACCGGTCTGACCTATACCATCACCTGTACTGTAAGCGATACGCAGACTCTCACTGTAAAGCTTGATATCAACTATCCTGTCCACAGGCAGGATGCTTTTTATAAAATAAAACAATGGAAGCTCAATACCGACACAGCTTTCGAGGAAAATGATACACTAAATTTAATTGGAGGAAACTAAAATGGATGTTAAAAAGATATTAAAAGAAGCGACTGACAACGGAGCATCGGATATTTTCATAGTGGCCGGCCGCCCTCTCACATACAAATCAAAGGGAGTGATGGAGTGCCTCAATGAAATCAGAATGATTCCAAAAGAAACCTTTGAATTTGTCACATCAATCTATGCTCTTGCCGAGAGAGATATTTCAAAATTTGAGGAAACCGGAGATGATGACTTTTCCTTCGCTATACCGGGAGTATCACGTTACAGAGTGAGCACTTTCAAGCAGCGTGGCTCTTACTCTGCTGTCATCCGTGTTATCTCATTCACACTGCCAAAGCCAAGCGATTTACATATACCGGACTCTGTTATGGAGCTTGCGGAAACAAACAACGGCATGGTGCTGGTTACCGGCCCAGCCGGAAGCGGTAAATCTACCACACTAGCATGTATTATTGATCAGATCAACCATGAGAAGGAAGAGCATATTATCACTCTTGAGGATCCGCTTGAGTTTTTACATCGTCATGACAAATGTATTGTGTCACAGCGTGAAATCAACACAGATACAGAAAGCTATCTCACTGCACTTCGCGCCGCACTCCGCCAGAGTCCTGACGTCATATTGCTTGGAGAGATGCGAGACTATGAGACCATCAATACAGCTGTCACAGCGGCTGAAACCGGTCACCTCATATTTTCATCACTCCACACAATTGGTGCCGCAAATACCATTGACCGAATAATCGATGCGTTTCCTGCTTCCCAGCAGCACCAGATAGCCATCCAGCTTGCATCTGTGCTGCAGGCTGTTGTCTGCCAGAAGCTTTTACCTGCCACAAACGGTGAGATGGTTCCTGCTTTTGAAATCATGGTACTCACGCCTGCAATAAGGAACTTAATCCGTGAAGGCAAGGTCCATCAGATTGACGGTATCATCTACACCTCTGCAGCTGAGAATATGATTGCAATGGATACAAGCATCTTCAATCTGTACAAGGCCGGTGTAATCAGCAAGCATGTGGCAATCAGCGAGGCTACCAATCCTGAGATGATGTCAAAGAGAATTAATTTAAACTAACTTCATACTTGACGGATATATAAAACCCCGGCATATAAACCATGAAACAGGTTTATATGCCGGGGCTTTTTATTTAGATAAATATGTTAACACAAGCAAATTACCGTTATATATACTTTCGATATTATACGTTAATCTCTGCCTTTACTCCACTCTCATCCTTATGTGCTTCAAGCACCGGATTAACTACATCACGCAGATATACTTCTACCTGACGAGGCGCACGTCCCACATAAAGCTCAGGCTTAAGGTTCTTTTCGATATCAGCCTTTGTCAGTCCAAATGCAGGGTCTGCAGCGATTAAGTCTACGAGGTTATTTTCTTTTCCCTCTTCCTTGACTGTCTTTCCGGCCTGCATTGAGAGCTGTCTGATCTTCTCATGGAGCTCCTGACGATTTCCGCCGTTCTTTACAGCATCCATCATGATGTTCTCTGTTGCCATGAATGGTATCTCTGCCATAAAGTGCTTTTCAATAACCTTTGGATATACTACCAATCCATCCACCACATTGAGGCAGAGGTCAAGGATTCCGTCTATTGCAAGGAAGCCCTCAGGTATTGAAAGACGCTTGTTTGCAGAATCGTCAAGTGTTCTCTCAAACCACTGAGTAGCTGAAGTAATTGCAGGATTCATTACATCTGCAAGAACATATCTTGAAAGAGATGCTATTCTCTCACTTCTCATAGGATTTCTCTTGTATGCCATGGCTGATGAACCTATCTGATTCTTCTCAAACGGCTCCTCTACTTCCTTAAGATGCTGGAGCAGTCTGATATCGTTTGACATCTTTGTAGCTGATGCAGCAATGCCTGCGAGCACATTTACCACTCTTGTATCTACCTTACGGGAATATGTCTGGCCTGACACCGGATAACAATCCTTAAAGCCCATCTTCTTTGCAATCATCGGATCTATCTTGTCTATTGTCTCATTGTCTCCGTCGAAGAGCTCAAGGAAGCTGGCCTGTGTTCCTGTAGTACCCTTTGAGCCAAGGAGCTTTAATGTGCCCTGCACATACTCTAAATCCTCGAGATCCAGCATAAACTCATTCAGCCACAGTGTGGCACGCTTTCCAACTGTTGTCGGCTGTGCCGGCTGGAAATGTGTAAATGCAAGAGTTGGCTGATTCTTATACTTATCAGCAAAATTTGCAAGCTCTGCAATAACACTTATAAGCTTTTTGTGAACAAGCTTTAATGCTTCATTCATGATGATGATATCTGTATTGTCACCTACATAGCATGAGGTTGCTCCAAGATGTATAATTCCTGCTGCCTTAGGGCACTGCTGTCCATATGCATAGACATGGCTCATTACATCGTGACGCACAAGCTTCTCACGCTCCTTTGCCACATCATAATTGATGTCATCCACATGTGCCTTTAATTCATCAATCTGTTCCTGTGTGATAACCGGCTTGCCATCCTGTGAAAGCCCAAGCTCCATCTCAGTCTCTGCAAGAGCAATCCAGAGCTTTCTCCAAGTGGTAAATTTCATATCCTGCGAAAAAATATACTGCATCTCTTTGCTGGCATAGCGCTCAGAAAGAGGACTTGTGTATCTGTCTGTACTCATATTCTCTCCTTTATTAGCGATTAAGCATTTTTCTCTCGAGGTCTATTTCTTTATCAAAATACTCGCCTCTGATATCATCCTTCGGTGGCTCCATCGGATATTTTCCTGTGAAACAGCCCATGCAGATTGGCAATCCCTCTACCATCTCATGAAGTCTGTCAATTCCAAGGTAGCCTAAAGAATCTGCACCTATAATCTGTCTGATATCCTCAATAGTCCTGTTGTAAGCGATAAGCTGCTCTCTTGCAGGAATATCTGTACCGAAATAGCAAGGCCATAAGAATGGCGGTGAACTGATGCGCACATGTACCTCTGTGGCACCCGCCTCTCTTAACATACGCACTATTCTGTCTGAGGTTGTTCCTCGCACAATTGAATCATCAATCATAACAACTCTCTTGCCCTTAACAGCCTCCTTTAATACATTGAGCTTTATCTGCACGCTTGATTCACGGCTTGACTGCTTAGGCTTGATAAATGTCCTGCCGACATAACCGTTCTTGACAAATGCTGTGCCATATGGAATGCCCGACTCAAGTGAATAACCAAGAGCAGCGGCATTTCCTGACTCCGGTACTCCTGTCACGATATCAGCCTCAACCGGTGAATCCATTGCAAGGAATCTGCCAGCCTTGATACGGCTGCTATACACGCTTACTCCGTCAATATGGCTGTCAGGTCTTGCGAAATAAATGTATTCAAACACGCATCTGGCCTGTTTTTCAGGGGCAAGTGCCATAGTCATATCAGACTCAATGCCCTTTTCAGGAGTGATGGTGATAACCTCTCCCGGCTCTATATCCCTGACAAACTCTGCACCGATTGTATCAAGTGCACAGGTCTCGGATGTAACGATATATGCATTGTCTCTTTTTCCGATGCAAAGAGGCTTAAAACCAAATGGGTCTCTGGCTGCAATAAGCTTTCTCGGGCTCTCAACCACAAGTGCATAGGCTCCCTTAAGCTTCTGGCAGGCACGTCTGACCGCCTCCTCCGCTGTTTTTGAGTTAAGACGCTCTCTGGCGATATGATAAGCTATAACCTCAGAGTCGATTGTGGTCTGGAAAATTGCTCCTGTATACTCAAGCTCCTTGCGAAGCTCCTTTGCGTTAATGAGGTTTCCGTTGTGTGCCATGGCAAGTGTGCCCTTGACATAATTTAATACGAGAGGCTGTGCATTCTCACGTGTTGATGAGCCTGCTGTTGAATAGCGCACATGTCCCACTCCGATATCACCCTTCATAGGCTCTAAAATATCAGGAGTAAATACCTCATTTACAAGGCCCATACCCTTGTGTGTGGTCACCTTTCCCTTTGGTCCGTGTGTATCACTCACTGCAATACCACAGCTTTCCTGTCCTCTGTGCTGAAGCGCAAAAAGGCCATAATAGATAGTGGATGCGACATTTCCTCCATCAAAATCATACATGCCGAACACACCACACTCCTCATGAAGCTCATCAAATACATGGTTATGCTCGTCAATATCAGAACACCTTTTTAATTTTGTACCGGTATGACTTTTTGTATCTATACTAGTATTTATATACTGATTTAAGTTATTGTCCTGGTTCATAATATCTCCGTTTATAATTGCGAAATAGTAACGCGGAATAAATAATATATTAGCGGCTGAATTTGCTTCCTGTAAGAAGCTCAAATGCCTCTTTATATTTCTCTACAGTCTTCACAACAACCTCATCAGGTAAAAGAAGGTCATTGTCCGGATTTGCCTTGAGCCAGTCTCTTACATACTGCTTGTCAAATGAAGGCTGTCCCTGTCCAGGCTTATATCCATCAAGTGGCCAGAAGCGTGAGCTGTCAGGTGTGAGCATCTCATCGGCAAGCACTACCTCACCCTGCTCATTTAAACCAAACTCAAACTTGGTATCTGCGATGATGATGCCCTTTGTAAGAGCATACTCTGCACATTTCTTGTAGAGAGCAATTGTATAATCGCGAATCTTCTCTGCGTACTCTCTGCCCTTCTCAGGATAAATCTTCTCTAATACTTCTACTGATTTTTCGAATGAGATATTTTCATCATGATCTCCAAGATCAGCCTTGGTAGATGGTGTATAAATAGGCTCAGGGAGCTTATCAGACTCAACAAGTCCCTCCGGAAGTCTGATTCCGCAGACTGTACCGTTCTCCTGGTAGCTTGCCCAGCCGCTTCCTGTGATATATCCACGAACTATACACTCGATTGGAAGCATCTCAAGCTTCTTGCAGAGCATGCTGTTTCCGTTGAACCTGTCCTGACCGAAGAACTCCGGCATATCCTTTGCGTCTACTGAAATCATATGGTTAGGAACGACATCCTTTGTGAATTCAAACCAGAACTTAGACATCTGTGTGAGGATGGCTCCCTTGTCTGTAATTTTATTCTTTAAAATATGGTCAAAAGCGGAAATACGATCTGTTGCGACCATAATAAGGCTGTCCCCGTTATCATATACTTCTCTTACTTTTCCTTCTTTGAATCTGTCTCTTATACACATCTCCGAGCCCACGAGACTAGCGCTCATC
>ENA-OZRW01000364-OZRW01000364.1-human-gut-metagenome-genome-assembly--contig:-NODE-364-length-8717-cov-10.157700_pt1 | contig 8717 bp, 4 predicted proteins | sample MGYA00243271_ERZ653949 | MGnify/ENA primary metagenome ERZ653949 (study PRJEB26926, sample SAMN06164710) | human gut metagenome | biome: ENVO:00009003; feature: ENVO:2100002; material: ENVO:00002003... | reverse complement strand
ATGTACCCCAATACTAAGGGTTGTTTGAGGCGTTTGAATAGGAGGGTGACAATGCCCGCACTGATGAGGATGAGGGCGAGGTCGGTGATGAAACTTTCCATAGAAGGGGGTTGCGCTCTTGTGAGGGGAGGTTATGTGATAAGAGGTTATGTGATAAGAGGTTATGCGATGAGAGATTATGCGATAAGAGGTTGTGCGACGAGAGGTTATGCTTTTGCGGTGGGGTGAAATAACGAAATATCGCTATAACGGCATTCCGATATAACGATATTTCGATATAACGATCTTTCGACGAATCTTTAGCCTCGGTTAGCAGTCAGTTCAACAATCTTGACCACCAAGTCAGACGCTTTGCGAAGCGAAGGAATGGGGAGGAACTCGTGCGGTCCGTGGAAGTTGAGTCCGCCCGCAAAGATGTTGGGGCAAGGGAGTCCCATAAACGAGAGCTGCGCACCGTCTGTACCGCCACGGATGGCGCGTACCTTCGGGGTAATCTCGCAGGCCTTCATTGCGTCGAGTACAATGTCGATCACGTGGGGCACCGGTTCAATCATTTCGCGCATGTTGTAATACTGGTCGTGAAGTTCAGCCTTCACGATGCCTTCGCCGTAGCGTTCGTTGGCCCATTCCACCGCCTTTTCGATAAAGCGTTTGCGGCGTTCGAAGCGCGCGCGGTCGTGGTCGCGGATGATGTAGGTCAACGAGGCACGTTCTACATTGCCCTCGATGCCCAGCAGGTGGAAGAATCCCTCGTACGAAGTCGTCTGTTCGGGCGTTTCGTGCGTCGGCATTTGGGCAGCAAATTCAGCAGCTACGCGTGCCGCATTGATCATCTTGTTTTTAGCATAACCCGGGTGCACGCTTACGCCCTTCACCTCGATGTGGGCACTTGCTGCATTGAAGTTTTCATATTCCAGTTCGCCCAGTTCGCCGCCGTCCATCGTGTAGGCCCATTCGCAACCAAACTTCTTCACGTCAAACTTGTGCGCCCCCAGTCCGATTTCCTCATCGGGGTTGAAGCCCACGCGAATCTTGCCGTGCTTGATTTCGGGGTGGGCGATGAGGTACTCCATGGCACTCACGATTTCGGCAATACCCGCCTTATCGTCTGCACCGAGCAGGGTGTGTCCGTTGGTAACGATGAGGTCTTCGCCCACGTGGTCCAAGAGTTCGGGAAACTTCTTCGGTGAAGTCACCAGTCCCGCCGCAGCATCCAATACGATGTCGCCGCCGTCATAGTTTTCCACTATGCGCGGTTGTACATTTTCGCCTGAGCAGTCGGGGCTTGTGTCCATGTGGGCAATAAAGCCGATGGTCGGCACGTCCTTGTCCGTGTTAGCGGGCAGGGTGGCATACACATAGCCGTTATCGTCGAGTTCCACCTCGGTAAGTCCGAGTGTGGTGAGTTCTTCTTTCAGATATTCCGCCAGTTTCCACTGCTTATCCGTGCTGGGGGTCTTGCCTGTATCTTCAGCCGACTGGGTGTCGAAGGCTACATACTTTAAAAATCTTTCTACGATGTCCATTTTGTTTGATTTTAATGGTTTTGCTGCGGGCAAAATTACGGATAAAAAGCGAGTGCCGTGCCAGTTCACCGTCGGTCAGTGAGCCGATTGGCATAAAAAAACCGCCGCACCCGATTGGGTGAGGCGGTTAAGCAGAGTGGTGTGCACTGTCCCTTGCGGGGAGCGTGCTTTATTCTTCGCTATCGTTCCAGCTTTCGCTGCTCCAAGAATCGTGGCCGGCAGAGAAGAGGTTGTCTGCATGGTCTGTGGTAGGAAGTTTGTCGTGAGTTGCCGGATTACTTGCCGTCAGCACAGCACTTTCTACGTTTAAAGCGAGCGTTTCAACTTGCGGTTGGATATAATTGCGTTTCATTGTCTATGGATAGTTTAGGAGTGAATATACAGTTTCGAGATTACTTAACGAGCACCTTCTTGCCGTTGATAATGTAGAGACCCTTAGCGAGCTTTTCGTTCATCACGCGGCGACCGTCGAGCGTATAAACCACGCGGTTAGCTTCATTTGCCTGCTCTACAGCTTCGATACCCGTAGCGTTGCCTTCGAGGCTGAACTTCTGCGCACCCTGTGCTACAGTCTTTTCTACAGCGAGGTAAGCCTTGCCTGCCTTCATCGTAAATGCACCGCCTTCTGCTGCGCCCCAGTAGAAGCCGAGACCCGTCTTAGCGGTGAAGTTATCATAAGCTAGCTTGTAGTAATAGTAGTTGCCAGTTTCGGGTGTAAATACGCCGTTTTCAGCTGCACCCTTAAGGAGGTTGCCAGCGGGAACTTTAGCTGTGCTTGTAGTGATAGCGAGCGGATAGGTCTTGATGCCTTCAGCCTTCACGATAACGGGAGTGTTGGCAGGAAGTTTGTCACCAGCTTGATACTTGTAATCAATCGTCATCACGCCATTTTCCACACCTGTTACGATACCACACTCTACGCCAGTGGGAACCTGAACAGAATTTGCGTTGTAGAATGTGCTGTAACCTTCTTTCGTTGCAACTTCCATCTTGGCGAGCGCATCGTCACCGTCGATGAAGAAGAGTTGGGGATTTTCTATACCGATACGCGGCTTAAAGTAGGGCTGTGCTGTACCATATACCATCAAATCCTTGCCTTTTAACATATGGAGGTTTAAGTTACGAAGTGCATTAATATCTGCAAGCTTGATAGGAATATTCTTGTCGAGTCCAGATTCGCCGATGCAGACGTTGGTATTTTGAGTTCCATTTGCATCAAAACCTTCGCCATCGCCTTTCGCATTGCCGAGAATAGTACCCTTTACCCAAACAGGTTTGTCGGTTGAATTAACAATGAGGAACTCAGCGGGCGTATAAGGCTTCTCGAAAGAGCCATCGTTTTCAATAGTCGTGATAGTATAAGTAGCAGAAGTAACAGGGCTAATCAGGTCACCTTTCACTACAACAGCTTTCAGTGTTGTAGTCTTTGTGATGGAGACGGGAGCAGTGTACTCTGTACCTACAGTAGCAGAGGGCTCTTTACCGTCAGTCGTGTACTTGATGGTAGCACCTGTTTCAGTCGTAGTGATTTCTACATCGATGGGAGTATAGTATGTAGCATCAGCTGCCTTGTCAAATTTAGGAGCTTCCAAAGTGGTAACTGATACCGATTCACCCGTTATGGTGATACCATGTATGCGTGCACATGCGTTTGTAGTTGCATTCGGACAAGTAAAAATGAATTGTCCTTGACCCGTAAGATCGGCTTTTATTTCAAGTTTACGATCTGTCAACGTACTACCTTTAATATCTGACAGTGTACCTAATTCAACAGTTTCTTTAGCTGACTTGAAGCTAACGAGAATGTCTGATTCTTGTTTTTTGGTAATTGAACCAAATGAAGCAGAATTGATAGTGAATGTATATTTGTTTAAACCCATCACATCTACATTGGGTGAGGTGATAGAAGTACCAGTTACCATCTTGTAATAGAACTTCTTACCACTTCCAGATGTTCCAGCATTAGTAGTCCATTCACTTCCAGTAATTTTTCCTGAGAAGGAAGCTAATTCTGTCTGTGCATTTGCACCATTACTTACCCCCCCTATTACACAAATTAAGAAAGTGAGGAGCATTTTAGAAAATCGTAAATAACTCATAGTGATATAATAAATTGAATTAATCTCTTTCAAAGAACGTGTCTTTGTCTTTTCGCCTGCAAAATTAGCCCCATTCTGTGAAGAAAGGGTGAACGAACGGTGTATTTCTTTCATTTTCATGGAAGAAAGTCTTCGAAAAGGGGAATTTGGGGAGGGAAAAGTGACGTTTGGGAAGAGAAAAGAGAAGAAGGTGGAGCGGTGGAAACTTTGTTTTCTTCTTCGCGTTCCCCTTTCGTGTCGTGCGAAGCATGGAAACGGCGGCAGACGAAGGGGCTTTTCTGCCTGGGCAGTGCCTCTTTCGCTTTACCCATTGTCATTTTATCGGAAAAAGGACAATTTTCCACTCCGATATTTGTCCTTCTATCAGGAGAAGGACAAATTTTACTCCTTCTACTTGTCGTTCTCTATGTAGAAGGATAATTTTTCACCCTGATATTTGTCCTTCTATCAGGAGAAGGACAAATTTTACTCCTTCCACTTGTCGTTCTCCCTGTAGAAGGACAATTTTAGTGGCTGCGATTTGTCCTTCTCACCACCATCGGACAAATAGAGTGTCTACACGGGGAGGAGCGAGGCTTTTGCGACTCATTGTGCTGGGCCGCCGTACACGGCAGAGAGTGGGGGTAAGTAGGATTTTATGTATAACTAATTTTCCACACGGCTACTTAACAGCCGTCTTCTTATTGTCATTTAACACGGGAGAGTCTACGTTCCATGGTGAATGCGCTTACCTTTGTGTCACTTCATTTCCATTGTTTCATTTCAAACACCTTATCATACATGATGACTCATCAAGATTTTATGCAGCGTGCCATCGCCTTGGCGGTGGAGAATGTGCGTCAGGGGGGCGGCCCCTTTGGTGCCGTCATTGTACGCAACGGAAAGATATTGGCAGAAGGCGTGAACCGCGTGACGGCAAACCACGACCCGACGGCGCATGCCGAAGTGCAGGCTATCCGCAAGGCGGCGGCTCTGCTTGAGACCTTCGACCTGCAGGGTTGCGACATCTATTCCTCGTGCGAACCCTGCCCCATGTGTCTGGGTGCCATTTATTGGGCACACCTCGACCACCTCTATTTTGCCGCCTCAAAGGACGATGCCGCCGAGGCGGGTTTCGACGATGCCTTTATCTACCGCGAACTGCCCCTCCCCATTCACGAACGCAAGCTCACCACGGAGACCCTTCTCGAAGCCGAAGGCAAACAGCCTTTTGACGAGTGGATGGCGAATACTGACCGCGTGGAGTATTGAGGCGAAGGCCGCGTACTGCCTGTGAAAAGGGCAGATACGACAAACGCAACACTTTTCCATTGATTTCCGAGAAACAATGGAATCGTGTTGCGTTTTTGTATCGTATCAAAAGCCGAGGCGGCGCGGGGTTAGTACCACTCGCCTTCGTCGTCATCGGTCGAGGTCGAGCCGTCCTCCGATTCGCCGTTTTCCATGCGCTCCAGCTCCTCGGGCGTGTATTCGTCCTCGTAATGCTGTTCGATGGGGAGCATTTGCTCCACAGGCTGGTTGGGTTTCAACTCGATGGGGGCAAAGGTCTTCTCGAAGTATTCCAGGTAGTCGTTGATGCTGAAGAGCGTGCCGACCAATTCGAGATTCTCCTGCGAGATAAGCAGGACGCGTCCTTTCTTCAAGTAAGGCAGGAGTTCCTTTGCGCGGTAACAGCGTTGGGCATAGGCGTGGGCCTCTTCGTAAGAGTGGAAGCCCGCAATGCGCAATTGCGAGAGCCCCTTCTCCTTGACCAGACTCATGTCGAAACCGCTGACTACGAAGGACGTGAAGTTGAAGTGCGCCATTTCGTAGAGCAGGCCGTTGGCATTGACCGAGTCGGTGGGGAACATCAGGACAAAGAGGAAGGGCGTCTGACGCTCGGGTGAGAACTGCCGGCGATTGGCGGCATCGGTTGCGGCAGAGTCGGCGGCGGCAGAACGGCGATCCCAAAGTGACCCGAGGTCGAAGGTACCCGTGCCCGGTTGGCGTCCGCTCTCCAACCCTTTGACAATCATGCCCGCGAGGGGACTGACGTCACTCTCGGGGAACTGGCTGATGAGGTCGCGCAGTTCCTTGATGAGGTCGGCAGAGGTCGCGGTGCCAAGGCGGCTCAGCGCGTGGATAAGGATGAACTTGGGGCGGTTGAGTCCCTTGGGATATTTCTCCGTCGAACGTTCGAAGTTTTGCTCAACGGTGGCCAAGTCGCGCCGACGGTAAGCCTGGTAGGTGGCCGTGTAGAGCGAATCCTCCAATTGCTTGCCATAGCGGGCATTGTACTCAAAGTCGGGCGCATTGATTAGGCGCGCGAGGTCGTTGTCGGGGAAGCGCGAGGCCAAGAGTTGCTTCATGGCCAAGGCACGGTCAGTCTTGCCCCAACGCGAGTAGAGCAGGAAGAGCTGGTAGTAGGCATCGGCCAACTGTTCGAAGGTGGGGTATTGGTTGACCAATCGCTCCAGGGTTTCGCTTGCCAGCGGGAAATCTTCTAGATCGTCCTTTTCGATAATGCCCGCGTTGTAGAGACCATCCATGATGATGGCATCAGAGGCCGTTTTGGCTTCGGCGGTAAAGGGAATCTGTTTGAGGTAGTATTCGCGGGTATGCGGGTCGTCTGCCACAGAATCGTTGGCGGCAGAGTCGGCAGCCAGTTCCTCAGCTTGGGCGATAGAATCCTCTGCCGCACGGAGCGAGTCTTCCGCTTCGTAATCATAGCCCGTTTCGTTGTCCATGGCTACGACCGTACGGTTCGAGCGGCGCCAGTTGTCCTCATTCTTGCGCTTGCCCCAACGTTTGGCAAACTCCTGTTTGCCCTGCATGACCGCCGTAGGGTTGTAGAAGTACCAGAGGCCTTCCTTGCCCGGTTGCGGACGGTTGGGCGTAGTCGTCGGGGTGTTGTTCGTTCCGTTTTGCGCATTTTCCTCAGCGCGTGCCTGGGCGGCAGAGTCGCGGCGCGCTTTGCGTTCGGCCTCCTCCTTGCGCTTGAGGGCTTCGATGACGCGGTCAATAGCGGCATTGCGGTCAGCCTCACTCATGCGGGCCAGTTCCTGCAAGCTGTCTTGCAGGGCAACGGCAGAGGTGTAGGGTACGAGTTTGTCGAGCACCTTCGAACGGCGGGTGATTTCCTCGTAGTTGTCGTAGTCTTTGCTGATGAGGCCGATTGCCTCGGTGTAACAGGACTGGGCAAGGTCGAACTTGCGGCGGTCCCAATAAATGGAACCGAGGCGGAGGAGCAATACGCCCTTCTCGACACCGCCGCGCGTGCTCTTGGCGCGTCCCGTTTCGTAGGCACTGATGGCCGCCGCCGTGTCGGCCGTGTGCAGGTAAATGTTACCCATGGCGTAGTAGACTTGGTCGAGGTAGTCCTTGTTGTTTTCCGACCGCGCCATGTGTTTCAGTCGGTTAATCATCTTCTTGTCCGACCGGCGGTCGGTCGCGAGGACTTCCGTTTGGAGAATGCGGGCGTTAAAAGCGAGTTCGAAGGGCGGACTCTTGCGAATGCACTTTCCCAATGCCTTATAAGCCGCCTGCTGGTTGCCCAGGTGGTGGTTGACCTGACCAAGGAGGAAGTAGAGACGGGCTTGCTGGTAACTGCCACGGGCCTGTCGGGCGGTGCGCTCGAGGTAGGGCAGGGCTTCGGCAAAGCGTTCCTGACGGAGCAGGAGGTCGGCCTGGGTGGCATCGGCGGCACGCTGTACGCGGGTACCCGTCGAGTCACGACGCACCTTGGAGAGGGCTTCTTCGGCATCATAGTACCAGTCGATCTGGGCATAGCAACGCGCTTGCCACTGACGTGCCTCGGCAGCTACTGCGGGTTCGGCGGCATAGAGGCGGGTAATGTAGGAGAAGGTTGAGGCCGCTTCGAGAAATTCGCCTTGCTGAAACTGGGCTTCGCCCATGAGGAGCCAGGCATTTTTGAGGAAGGGATTGAACTCCTTGCGTTGCAGGTATTGTTTCATCTTCTTGCTCTTCCGTTTGCCGGGACTGACTTGAGGGCGGCGTTTGATGGAGTGGAGCGTGATGACCTTCTGACACTTGGTGATGGCGGTTTCGTATTGGGGCTTGCCCGTAGCGCGTGATTGTTCGTTGGCTACGAGAAAGACGGGGAGCATCTCGGTGTAATTGTCCTTGTGACCCGCCTCTTTGGCTTTTTCTCCTTCCAGGAAGGCCTGGTGTCCGTTGAAAAAAGTGTTGTAACGGGAGGTGAAGGAGTGCCACCAACGCGTCATCCCCGTGTTCTTCTTGGTGGAACACGAGGCGCAAAGCAGGAGGCAGAGGCTGCAGAGGAGTAGGGGGATGCGGGGTATGTGCATGCTGGGAAGGAAGCTGGATTAGGGGGAGGAGGGAGATGGTTGGACGGTTGGCTGTCGAATATGGGTTCGGTCGTTTTCTCGAAAAGCCGAACGATCAATCATTTGAGATAACGACTTTGGGGATATACACCCAACGACCATTCTACCTGACGAGGTTTCGACTTGACGAGCTTTTCCAAGGCTATCAACTGCCTTTTCCCCGTCTTATTGTACGGCAAAGGGCATAAAGCGTGATGCTGACAAGGATAATCGAGGCTCCGCCGGGCACATCGGCCCAATAGGAAAGGAAGAGGCCGCCAACGCAACCAATGTAGGCGAAGAGGGCGGAGAGAAGAACTTGGCGCTGAAAGGTGTGGACGAAGAGGGCGGCGGTCATTTGGGGAACACTGAGCAGGGAGATGACCATGACAATGCCGACTAAGTGAAGGCAACCCACAATGGTCAGCGCGGTGAGGAGGGTCAGGATGCTCTCGATGAGGGTGACGGGGAGTCCCTGGGTGCGGGCAAAGTCGCGGTCGCAGGCGATGCAGATGATGGCTCGTTGGCACAGGACGTAAAAGAGGAGGGTCACCAGGGTGAGACTGCCTAAAAGGAGGAGGTCGGTGGTCGAGATGCTCAGTATATTGCCAAAGAGGTAGGAGGGAAGGTCGGTCATGAAGCCAGGAGTGAGGTAGGCGAAGAGGATGCCGAGTGCCATGCCGAAGGTCCATAGCATGGCAATAGCGGCGTCTTCCCGAACTGTTCGTTTGCCGCTCAACCATCGGATGCACAGTCCGGAACCTAAG
>ENA-OZRW01000351-OZRW01000351.1-human-gut-metagenome-genome-assembly--contig:-NODE-351-length-8841-cov-7.232643_pt1 | contig 8841 bp, 7 predicted proteins | sample MGYA00243271_ERZ653949 | MGnify/ENA primary metagenome ERZ653949 (study PRJEB26926, sample SAMN06164710) | human gut metagenome | biome: ENVO:00009003; feature: ENVO:2100002; material: ENVO:00002003... | reverse complement strand
TATCTACTAGAGTTTATAAAATCGAATAGTAATTGTATTATTATAGATTTAGTTAACTATAAAAAATGGACTGATGTTATAGATGAAATTTTGTCATGTAAAAAGATAGTGTCTAGCTCACTTCATGGATTGATTGTTTCAGATTCTTATAAAATTCCGAATCGTTGGGTTTCATTTTCTGATCAAATAGCAGGGGGAACATTTAAATTCTTGGACTATTTTAGTTCTGTAAATAGAGAGGAAACAGTACCTATATCTATACAGTCTATTAGTGATTTAGTCGAGTTATATCAAATGGATTTTGGAGTTTGCAATGCTAACATTAATTTTAATAAGCTTTTTGAGAATTGCCCCTTTATAGAATATAAAAATGAATAGTGTGCGTTTTTTACTTAACAATGTGTGGAGGATCATTGCTCCTAAAGTTTACAAAATAAATGTATTATTTGCTGGATTTCTATACAAAATTATAGGGAAAAAAATAGAAGATCCTTTTTTAATACCAATCTATATACTCCCGACACATGAAGAAACAACTAATTTCTATGGTGACTGCCCTTTCTCTATTGACGGCTTGTGGTGGAAATCCGAAAACAACTGCTGAGGCAGAAAAATTTGACTATACAGTGGAACAATTTGCAGATTTACAGATTTTACGTTACCGCGTACCAGGTTTTGAGGATTTGTCCCTCAAACAAAAAGAATTGGTTTATTATTTGACGGAAGCGGCTTTGCAGGGCAGAGACATTCTTTTCGACCAGAATGGCAAGTATAACCTGACGATTCGCCGGATGCTGGAAGCTGTTTATACCGGCTATAAGGGAGATAAGAATACTCCTGATTTCAAGGCTATGGAAGTGTACCTCAAGCGGGTATGGTTCTCTAACGGCATTCATCATCACTATGGTAGCGAAAAGTTCGTTCCGGGATTTACTCCCGAATTCTTCAGGCAGGCTGTACAGAGTGTGGATGCAGCTACGTTGCCGCTTGCCGAAGGACAGACTGTGGAACAACTGTGCGAGGAAGTGTTCCCCGTTATTTTCGACCCCACGGTGATGCCCAAACGGGTGAACCAAGCTGCCGGTGAAGATTTGGTTTTGACTTCCGCATGCAATTATTACGATGGCGTGACGCAGCAGGAGGCCGAAGATTTCTATAATGCCTTGAAGAATCCGCAGGATGAAACTCCCGTTTCCTATGGTTTGAATAGCCGTTTGGTGAAAGAGGATGGCAAGATTCAGGAGAAAGTATGGAAAGTGGGGGGCTTGTATGGACAGGCACTTGAAAAGATTGTCTACTGGCTGAAGAAGGCAGAAGGAGTTGCCGAGACTCCCGAGCAGAAGGCGGTGATAGCCAAACTGATGGAATTCTATGAAACCGGCGATTTGAAGACATTCGATGAATATGCCATTTTGTGGGTGAAGGATTTGAACTCACGCATTGACTTTGTGAACGGTTTTACCGAAAGTTATGGTGACCCGCTCGGCATGAAGGCAAGCTGGGAATCTCTGGTGAATTTTAAAGATTTGGAAGCTACCCAGCGTACAGAGTTGATAAGCGGCAATGCACAGTGGTTTGAGGACCATTCGCCGGTAGACGGACAATTCAAGAAGGAGAAAGTGAAAGGGGTGTCTGCCAAGGTAATCACGGCGGCTATTCTGGCCGGTGACTTGTATCCTGCAACTGCTATCGGCATCAACCTGCCCAATGCCAACTGGATACGTAGCCATCATGGTTCGAAATCCGTTACAATCGGTAACATTACAGATGCTTATAACAAGGCAGCTCATGGCAACGGGTTCAATGAGGAGTTTGTGTACAGTGATGCAGAGCTTCAACTGATTGATAAGTACGCAGATGTGACAGATGAACTGCATACTGACCTGCATGAATGTTTGGGACATGGTTCCGGTAAATTGCTCCCGGGTGTGGACCCGGATGCGTTGAAGGCATATGGTTCTACTATCGAAGAAGCGCGCGCCGACTTGTTCGGACTCTACTACGTGGCCGACCCGAAGCTGGTGGAACTGGGGCTTACTCCAAGTGCGGATGCTTATAAGGCTCAATACTACACCTATCTGATGAATGGTTTGATGACACAGCTTGTACGTATCGAGCCGGGTAACAATGTAGAAGAAGCCCATATGCGCAACCGTCAGCTCATAGCCCGCTGGGTGTACGAGAAAGGTGCGGCGGAGAAGGTTGTGGAATTGGTAAAGAAGGATGGGAAGACGTACGTCGTGATAAACGATTATGAGAAAGTGCGTGACTTGTTTGGCCGGTTGCTTGCCGAGATACAGCGTATCAAGTCCACCGGTGACTATGCCGGTGCCCATGATTTGGTGGAAGCCTATGCCGTGAAAGTCGATCCCGCTTTGCATGCCGAAGTGCTGGAACGCTACAAGAAGCTGAATCTTGCGCCGTATAAGGGGTTCGTCAATCCCAAGTATGAAGTGGTGACGGATGCCGACGGTACTATAACAGATGTGACAGTGACTTATGATGAAGGTTATGCGGAACAGATGTTGCGTTATAGCAAAGACTATTCTACATTGCCTTCTGTCAATAAATGATGAACGATGAACTATGATAGATACTAAAGAGCAGCTGCATCAGCGGCTGAAAGATATAAAGACACAGCTCCGTCTCTCAATGAACGGGGCTGTGTCCCAAAGTATGCGTGAGAAAGGGCTGGTATATAAGCTGAACTTCGGCGTGGAGTTGCCCCGTATCAAGGGTATTGCTGCCGGTTACGAGAAGGACCACTCTCTGGCTCAAGCTTTGTGGAAAGAAGATATCAGAGAGTGCAAAATATTGGCGGGACTTTTACAGCCGGTAGAGAGTTTCCTGCCCGAGATAGCCGATATCTGGGTGGAAGATATCCGTAATATCGAGATTGCAGAACTTACCTGCATGAATTTATTCCAACATCTTCCTTATGCGCCTGCCAAGTCCTTCCATTGGATTGCAAGCGAGGACGAATACACGCAGGTTTGCGGCTTCCTCACCATAGCCCGTCTATTGATGAAGAAAGGGGATATGAACGAACGGGTTGAAAATGAGTTCCTCGACCAGGCAATAACGGCTTTTTTGTCGGGCTCCTATCATGTACGCAATGCAGCCATGACTGCTATCCGCCGCTTTATGCAGCAAAATGAGGAAAATTCTTTTCAAGTTTGCCGCAGAGTGGAGGGTATGGACAATTCTTCTTCTGATGTAGAACAATTACTATACAATCTTGTAAAAGAGGAGGTTTGTTAGATTAGTTCTATGGTTATAGAGACTGATGCGGTAAGGGAATATTTCCCTTATCGCAATTTTTATCTCTTTCTCGTTTGCTTTCCACAAAAAAGGATTAACTTTGTTGGCTGTAAAACTGCGCCGTCAAATGGAAAGTCAGAATGTGAAAGATACAGTTAGGCAGATATTCACTGAATATCTGAATGCGAACGGGCATCGGAAGACTCCCGAACGTTATGCTATACTTGACACCATTTACTCCATAGACGGTCATTTTGATATCGACACGCTCTATTCACTGATGGCCGACCAGGAGAACTTCCGCGTCAGCCGTGCAACGCTTTACAATACCATCATTTTGCTTATAAATGCTCGTCTGGTCATCAAGCATCAGTTCGGCAACTCTTCCCAATACGAAAAATCTTATAATCGCGATACGCACCATCACCAGATATGCACCCAGTGCGGAAAGGTGACCGAGTTTCAGAACGAGGAGTTGCAACATGCCATTGAGAATACCAAACTGAGCCGTTTTAATCTTACGCACTATTCCTTATATATGTATGGGTTGTGCAGCAAGTGTGACCGGGCCAATAAACGGAAGAAAAAGAATAATAACCATAAAAAAGAAAAATGAAAGTAGACGTATTATTAGGATTACAATGGGGCGACGAAGGCAAAGGCAAAGTCGTTGATGTGTTAACTCCGAGATACGATGTCGTAGCTCGTTTCCAGGGCGGACCGAATGCCGGACATACACTCGAGTTTGAAGGGCAGAAGTATGTGCTCCGTTCCATTCCGTCTGGAATATTCCAGGGAGACAAGGTGAATATCATCGGTAACGGAGTGGTGCTTGACCCGGCTCTCTTCAAAGCGGAAGCCGAATCATTGGAAGCGTCCGGCCATAACTTGAAGGAACGCTTGCACATTTCCAAGAAAGCACACCTCATTCTGCCGACTCACCGCATACTGGATGCTGCATACGAAGCAGCCAAAGGCGATGCAAAGGTAGGAACGACCGGAAAAGGCATCGGACCGACTTACACGGATAAAATCAGCCGTAACGGTGTGCGTGTAGGCGACATTCTGCATGACTTTGACAAGAAGTATGCAGCGGCCAAGGCCCGTCATGAGCAAATCTTGAAAGGCTTGAACTATGAGTATGACATTACCGAAATGGAGAAGGCATGGTTCGAAGGTATCGAATACTTGAAACAATTCCAGTTGGTGGATAGCGAACACGAGATGAACAATCTGCTGGCTGCCGGCAAGTCTGTATTGTGCGAAGGTGCGCAGGGGACAATGCTGGACATTGATTTCGGTTCTTATCCGTTTGTCACTTCTTCTAATACGGTCTGTGCAGGTGCTTGTACCGGTCTGGGTATTGCTCCCAACAAGATTGGTGAGGTATATGGTATTTTCAAGGCCTATTGTACGCGTGTAGGTGCCGGTCCGTTCCCGACGGAATTATTCGACAAGACCGGTGACCAGATTTGCACGCTGGGTCATGAGTTCGGTTCTGTGACAGGACGTAAGCGCCGTTGTGGCTGGATTGACCTGGTGGCATTGAAATATGCCATTATGGTAGACGGGGTTACCAAACTGATTATGATGAAGAGCGATGTGCTCGATTCTTTTGAAACCATTAAGGCTTGTGTAGCTTACAAGATGGATGAGGAAGAGATTGATTACTTCCCGTTCGATATCAATGAGACTGTTGAACCGGTTTATGTAGAGCTACCCGGTTGGCAGACGGATATGACCAAGATGCAGAGTGAAGATGAGTTCCCGGAAGAATTCAATGCATATTTGTCATTCCTGGAAGAACAGCTTGGTGTGCCCATCAAGATTGTTTCTCTGGGACCGGACCGTGAGCAGACCATCGAACGGTATACAGAGGAATAATAAAACAAACAGATAACCTTAGACACGGATTACACGGATTTCGCGGCTTCATCTGAAGAACCGTGGGTGTCCGGATAATCCGTGCCTTTTTTATTTATTGCCATGAAAACACGTCTTTTGTCTTTTTTACTGTTGTTTCTTCTTGTGTGCTCCGCACAGTCGCAGACTTACCAGCCGACGGAGGAGAACCTGAAATCCCGTCAGGAGTTTCGGGACAATCGCTTCGGTATCTTCCTGCATTGGGGGATATACAGTATGCTGGCTACCGGAGAATGGACCATGACGAACAAGAACCTTAATTATAAGGAGTATGCCAAACTGGCGGGAGGTTTCTATCCTGCCAAATTCGATGCTGCCAGATGGGTGTCAGCCATTAAGGCGTCCGGGGCAAAGTATATCTGCTTTACATCCCGGCATCACGATGGCTTTTCTATGTTCCACACACGCTTTTCCGATTACAATATTGTGGATGCTACCCCTTTTAAGCGGGATATTCTGAAAGAATTGGCAGACGAGTGCCACAAGCAAGGTATTCGTCTGCATCTCTACTATTCGCACATCGACTGGTATCGCGAAGATGCTCCGTGGGGACGCACCGGACGTGGAACGGGACGACCGAATCCGAAGGGCGACTGGAACAGCTACTATAAATTCATGAACAACCAGCTGACCGAGTTGCTCACCAATTATGGAAAAATAGGTGCCATTTGGTTTGATGGCTGGTGGGACCAGGACCAGAATCCGGATTTTGACTGGCAACTGCCCGGGCAATATGCCATGATACACCGCCTGCAACCGGCTTGCTTGGTTGGGAACAACCATCATCAAGCACCGTTTGCCGGCGAGGACATCCAGATATTCGAGCGCGACCTGCCGGGAGAGAACCGTGCCGGCCTTTCCGGGCAGGATATCAGCGCCTTGCCCCTTGAAACCTGTGAGACGATGAATGGAATGTGGGGATATAAGATTACGGACCAGGATTATAAATCTACCAAAACGCTGATACATTACCTGGTGAAGGCTGCGGGTAAAGATGCCAATCTGCTGATGAATATCGGTCCTCAGCCGGACGGTGAGCTGCCTGCTGTTGCATTGGAGCGTCTGGCAGAAGTAGGGGAATGGATGAAGGTATACGGTGAAACCATCTACGGAACCCGTGGCGGCTGCATTGCTCCGCATCCTTGGGGAGTCACTACACAAAGAGAAAATAAATTATACGTGCATATTCTCGAATTGCAGGATAAGGCTCTCTTCCTGCCGTTGGAAGGCAAGAAAGTGAGGAAGGCAGTGGGGTATGCCGACCGTCTTCCAGTGAAGTTCCGTAAGTGTGAAGGAGGGGTGATGCTCTACTTGCCGGAGGTTCCGACGGATATTGATAAAGTGATAGAGGTGGAGATTGAAAAATAAATTATAAATCAGAAATCTTTAATTCTTCCTAAAAGATAAAGGAAACGCTGGCATTGCTCACCGTTTCCTTTTATTTTTGGCAGACTATTTGTTATACAATAAGAAACGACTGATTTATTCACAATTTAAAGAAAGAAAATTATGGGAACAGGAATGATAGGAATGCAATGGATTATTTTTATCGGTATTGCCGTCGTCAGTTGGCTGGTACAGATGAATCTTCAGAACAAGTTCAAGAAGTACTCTAAAATCCCTACCGGCAACGGAATGACGGGAGCGGACGTTGCTTTGAAGATGCTGCACGACAATGGCATCTACGATGTGACCGTGACGCATACTCCCGGACATCTGACCGACCATTATAATCCTGCCAATAAGACAGTAAACCTGAGTGAGAGTGTTTATAGCAGTAACAGCATCATGGCTGCTGCCGTTGCAGCCCACGAATGTGGTCACGCCGTGCAGCATGCACGCGCATACGCTCCGTTGACAATGCGCAGCAAACTGGTGCCGGTAGTCTCTTTTGCCTCACAGTGGATGACGTGGTTGCTGCTGGCAGGTATCTTGATGCTGAACTCCTTTCCGCAACTGTTGCTGGCGGGCATTATACTGTTTGCATTGACAACTTTATTCAGCTTCATCACCTTGCCGGTGGAAATCAATGCAAGTAAGCGTGCGCTGGTATGGCTTAGCAATTCCGGCATTACGAATTCATATAATCATGCGCAAGCGGAAGATGCACTCCGCTCGGCTGCCTATACGTATGTAGTGGCTGCTCTCGGTTCGCTTGCTACCCTGATTTATTATATCATGATATTCATGGGACGCAGAGATTAAACACATGATGCAGACATAAAAAACAGACCATCTGTTCACCCGAAACAGATGGTCTGTTTACATTAAATAGATGATGTGTCTCTGCCGGATGCATCATCTGTTTTTTTATTCTTGATAGGGCGACTGCCAGAACCAGGCATCGTCATTGACCACGTACTTGGCTTGGAAGAAGTTTTCTGCATTAGGGTCTGAGGGGCAAAGCAGTACATCGTCTGCTTTTATGCTATAGAGATTCTTGGCCATATAGCTGTCTAAATAATATTCTTTGGTAATCTTCTGCTGGTTATTCCAGTTGGCTTCTTCATTTAGGATTACCGGACGACCGTCTCGCAGACGTTCGCGCACTTCTTGCACGCTTAGCATGATGCCGTTTTCATCCATCACCCAGGCATTGTTGGTGGGGTCTACCCATATCCATTTATCCAAGGTATTGGAATAAACTACGTTAATGGAATGGCATTCACCAATGTATTTTTTGGGTAATCCGCTGATGTGGCGTGCCTTAAATCCCATGGACAGATAACAATCCTTCAGTACATGGGCAAGACCTCCGCAATGCAGACCTCGCGCACCGCCTTTGCAAGCTTCTGCCCATTTTATGATGTTGCTGCCTGCCGGACTTTCATGGTTTCCGTCATGTTTTATGGTATTGTGTATATAAGTAAGTATGTTCTTTATTTTCGATAATTCGTCGCCTGCGCCTGCCACACTGTCTAACTTGAAGTATTGGCGTACCTCTACTAAATACTTGTTGTTGGGATTGATGTGTTCGAAGCGGGGGAGTGTATCAGGGCGCTCATTGTGGGTGTATCCCGGTGTTTTTTGAAGTATGTCGAGGTAGTCACCCACTTTCTTCACTTTGGCAAGCACTGCCTTGAACCGTTTATCGCTGCGCAGGTTGTCTAAGTCGGTATCATTCATCATGTGGTTGTAATCTTGAAATCCATTGTCGTAGGCCAGTTCTAAATTTTTGATGGCTTCACCTTTTTTCTTTAACAAGGATTGGAAGCAGGCTAAATTGTAGTAATAGGACTGTATGAGCCAGCTGTACTTTTTCTGAGTGTTCTCGTCTTGTTCTTTGAACAGAGTTATCAAAGCCTTACCGTTCTTTTCGGCTTCTTTATAGTTTTTCTCATTGACGGCTTGTTGCAGCTTTTGTACGATGGCTTCTTCTTTTTGGTCGAAGTCTTTGGCGTTGCCGGATTGTGCCCGGCTAACACCGATGCCGCATAGCAACAACATGCAGAATAAAATCAGTCTCTCTTTCATAAATGTGTAAGTTTGAAGTTTGTTTTGGTCGTTTTTATGCGACGGTAATGATACAAAGGTAAACATTCTCTTTTCTTAATCAATAAAATACTGTAACTTTGTCGTCCGATTTTTAAAATAATTGAACTGATTATGGCAGCAAAACCAAGTATTCCGAAAGGAACCCGTGACTTCTCGCCCGTA
>ENA-OZRW01000330-OZRW01000330.1-human-gut-metagenome-genome-assembly--contig:-NODE-330-length-9032-cov-8.516542_pt1 | contig 9032 bp, 7 predicted proteins | sample MGYA00243271_ERZ653949 | MGnify/ENA primary metagenome ERZ653949 (study PRJEB26926, sample SAMN06164710) | human gut metagenome | biome: ENVO:00009003; feature: ENVO:2100002; material: ENVO:00002003... | reverse complement strand
TGATGCGTTGCAAGAGATGATTCCCGGTTCGAAGTTGCAGGAGTATTTGGAGACCAATGTCATCCAAATTGCGCCGTTGGCTTTTATGCGCGGCCGTACCCTCAATGATGCCGTTGTAATTTTGGATGAAGCACAAAATACGACTACGGCACAAATCAAGATGTTCCTTACCCGTATGGGCTGGAACACCAAAATGATTGTGACGGGCGACCGTACACAGATTGACCTTCCCGCTTCGCAGCGTAGTGGATTGATTGAAGCACAGCGCATCTTGCAAGGCATCGAAGGCATTTCCTTTATTGAAATGAATCAGAAGGACATCATCCGTCATAAGCTTGTGACGCGTATTGTGGCCGCTTACGATCGGGAAGATGAGCGTAAGCGGGCGCAGAAACAAGCGCAGGAAGCGGAGTGTACTTCTGCCAACGCCCCCTCTTAAAGAGTTTAGAAGTTTGAATGTGCTGGATTCTGATATTGGATGGAACTCCATGCGACTTTCGAACTTCTAAACTCTTTTGTATTGGCATCTCACTTCCCTCATGTCATTCATTAACCCCTCAAAATATTCAATTCATTATGTCAGCATTAACTCAAACTGATTTCAATTTCCCCGGTCAGCAAAGTGTTTATCATGGTAAGGTACGCGATGTTTATCACCTCGGCGACCGCCTGGTGATGGTAGCTACTGACCGCATTTCTGCTTTCGACGTAGTTCTGCCCGAAGGCATTCCTTACAAGGGTCAGGTGCTCAACCAGATTGCTGCCCAGTTCCTCGACGCTACCGCCGACATTTGCCCCAACTGGAAGCTCGCTACGCCCGATCCTATGGTTACAGTAGGTTTGCTTTGCGAGGGATTCCCCGTAGAAATGATTGTGCGCGGCTATCTTTGCGGTAGTGCATGGCGTGCTTACAAGAGTGGTGTCCGTGAAATCTGCGGCGTTCGTCTGCCTGAGGGTATGAAGGAAAACCAAAAGTTCCCTACGCCCATCATCACGCCGACCACCAAGGCTGAAATCGGTGCACACGACGAAGACATCTCTAAGGAAGAAATCCTTGCCAAGGGACTTGCAACTCCTGAGGAATACGAGCTCTTGGAAAAATACACGCTCGCACTCTTCCAGCGTGGTACGGAGATTGCTGCTCAGCGCGGTTTGATTCTCGTCGATACGAAGTACGAGTTTGGTAAGCACAATGGCGAGATTTACTTGATGGACGAAATCCACACGCCCGACTCTTCACGTTATTTCTACGCAGAAGGTTACGAAGAGCGTTTCCTCAAGGGTGAACCGCAGAAACAGCTCTCTAAGGAGTTCGTTCGCGAATGGTTGCTCAACAACGGCTTCCAGGTTCACGGTGCAGCCGATCAGAAGGTGCCCGAAATGACTCCCGAAGTAGTAAACAGCATCAGCGAGCGTTATATCGAGCTCTACGAACACATCACTGGTACGAAGTTTGTTCCCGCTGCCGCTGAGGATGTACTCGGTCGCATTGAGAAGAACGTAACAGAATACTTGACGAAGTAAGTAAGCATTCAAGCCTCGCTTGCTTATTCGTTACCAATGCAAACGGCAAGGCCCGCATTCGTGCAGGTCTTGCCGTTTTTCGTGCGCATAAGGTATGCTTATCCGTTGGAACGTGTGTGATTAGAAGTCGACGCAGGCGCGATTCGCTATGTATTGCATCAATGCCTTGCCTACAGCTTGATGGGCAGGGTGTACACTGTATGCCTTTACGTCGTCGAGAGTGTCAAACGAAGAAACAAGGCAGATATCCCACTTTTCCGCAGGATTGGTATTGAAATGTACGCTGATTTCGCGGATAAAGGGAATCACTTCCGGTAAGGCTTCGATGCCTTCCTTAAAAGCTTGGCGAGCCGTTTCGCGAACTTCGGAGGAAACGTCTTCGCGGAATTGGAACATTACGATGTGTTGTGTCATGATGAGATTGGTTTAAGAATCAGGGGGGAGGGTAGAACTTACAGGAGAGGGGAACTGATGTTCAAGTTAGGAATCAGTCTCGCCAATTGCTTCCAACGAGCGTTCCGGTTCATTTGTTGGCACGGCATGCTGAGCAATAAGCGTAACTTTTATTCCTTCTCGCCTTGATGTTCTACCCGAATGAGGTTAGTCTTTTTGGACGAATTTCGCAATCGCTTCAACGACCTCTTTGCTGAGCGTTCCTTCCTTTTGATAATCGGAGGGTACAGCCTTTTTAGCTTGCGGACGGAACAAATGGTCGAGGTCAGGGAAGAAAGCAAATTGTGCCCGTTTGTTTCGGCGACAAGCTTGTTTCCACAATGCCAAATCCTCTTGTGTTACCTGGTAGTCCGTGCCTCCCTGTACAAAGAGCATCGGCAGTTTGCGGAGTTTCTTGACCGTTTGGAGCGGGTGATAGTTATCAATGGATTGAAGGTAATCCTCCGGCAGTAATTGAAGCATCTGTTTCAATAGACTTTCTGCCATTGAGTCGATGCGTTGCGGATCCGTTTCCTGTAAGGAAACCATGTAACGGAGTTGTTCCGTCGCAGCTTCCCACATGGGGCGGGCCAATCCAGCCAGAACAATCATTCCCGCCACTTCCTTACCTGCCTTACGGGCAATGAGCGGCAGCACGGTGCCACCCAGACTGTGTCCGGCAAGGAATACACGTTTTTTGTCAATCTCGGGTAAGTTGCGCACTTTTTCAAGGGCAACAAGCGCATCCTCCACATATTCCGTTTCGAGCGTCGTGCGTTTGCCACTCACCTCGGCAAAGTCCGCCTGGTGAGCTTTCGTTCGTTTGTCGTAACGGAGTGAAGCAATGCCCTGAAGTGCCAGACCGTGTGCCAGGTCGCGAAGCGGATGATTCGGACCGAGAGTTCCGTCGCGGTCAGTCGGACCGCTTCCACCCAGCAATACCACCACAGGCACTTGTTGGTTAGCTGAGGCACATTCGGGGAGTGTCAACGTACCCGGTAAGGAAATGTTGTTGTGCTCCACGTTGAGTTCCTGTTCGGTGATACAGGCAGGCAAGGGCTTCGCGTCCACCTCGTGGCGCATTTTTTCTTCGATGGCAGGGGTAAAGGAGATGCCCGAAAGTTGCAGCTCACGGTTCAACACAATGTTGACGTTGAGGGTGCGGTTTTTGAAATGCAGCAAACGTCGGCAAAGGGTCAGTCCGTCGCCCAGGTCTGTTGTTTCCCAAGCCTCTTTGCTTTCGAGCGTACCAAATTGCATCACCAGCATCTTCCAAATACTGTTGAGTTGGTCAGCCGGTAGCGCTTGTTTTACCTCAGGCGTAGCGTGAGCCAATATACTGTCAGCCCGGTTGCTGATAGCCCAATTGAGATGTTTTTCAGCCGTGTCCGTGTAGCGGTCGGCATGTATCGGTAGCCAGGTCAACAGGCTACCGGCAAGGAGAAGAAAGCTTCGTTTCATTGTATATGGGTATGAGGGTGAACTAAGATGATTGGGATAGGGGAGAAGCAGGCTTCCCACCTTTAGCATTTAAACGCAAATTCTATTCATTGATTGCCCCACAGTGCGGACATTTTCCCTTTTTCGGAATCGGTTGATTACAAACACCACAGAGCAGGTGTGACGGCTCGTGTTGTAAGTAACGTCGGATGGCAAAACGCCAGTAAAGGGGAAGCAACACGTAGCCTATATAATAAGGAGTCGTGAGGGTAAAGACCAGATAGAGTACCACACAGACACCGCCCAGGGAGGCTAGGTAAGTCAGCGTGTCGCCCAGGTCGGGTTGCCTTCTCACTTCGTCTACTACCGCCACCGCCACAATGAGCATCCCCCATACAGAGGCAATGAAGAGAGCCAGCACCAAGGGAAGGTCGGGATGAAGTGGGTTGAGCGTCGGATGGAAGTAAAATTCCACCCAGGTCTCGGGAGCAAAGCGTTGCATCGTGCCATAAAGGGTGGCAGAGATGCTGACACTAAGACAAAGTAAGGTGGGATAGAAACTCGGGATGTCGCGGAAATGTACCAAACGGTATTGCTTGTGTCGGAAGATTTGAATCAAGCCAAACAGCAAGGCTAAACCGAAGAGCGAAAGGAAATAGAGGGTTCGTTTGTCAGAGAAATGGTAGATAAATTTCGAAATAGGGTCTTTAGGCACCACATGCTTCAGTAAATCCGATTCGCGAACCCATCCCTGCGTGTATTGGTCGCGTGCCAGCTTCACCCAAATCGAGTCAATCGTATCCGTAGGGACTGATAGCAAGCGTGCTACGACCAAGACGTCACGTCCACCTACCCCAATCGAGTCAGACGTGCGTGGATGATAGTCTGTAGTCCCCATCAAGGGCGGTGTGGCAACCAAGTGCAGACTGTCCGTTGTTTGAAAGTTGTACCCCGTCCAGTAATGGTGTTGGATGTAGAAGTTAACCGAGTCAATGCTTTCCTTGTTGGCGTTGACCCATTGGTCATTCGTGGGATGTGAATAGTAGCACGAGATGGGCAGGATGAGGGTGAGCAGAAGGAAGAGAATCCGTATCATAGCGAGTCGCAGAATGGCAAGGGCAGGCAGTAGAAAGCCCGGGGATGAGTTGGGAGGGAAAGTGAAAAGCAGAATAGGGGGCAGAAGTTTGCTATGTGCAGCAACTTGGCTGGCTGGAGCAACCGCTATTGGGGTTGTTGGTCATCCGAGCTGGGCTTTGTTACTCCTTCTGAAGGCTGATAAGTTGTCCGATGGTAGGTAGAAGGACAAATATCCGCCTTGCAAATTGTCCGATGGTGGGTAGAAGGACAAAAATCCGCCTTACAAATTGTCCGATGGTGGGTAGAAGGACAAATATCCGTCTTGCAAATTGTCCGATGGTGGGTAGAAGGACAAATATCTGCCTTACAAATTGTCCGATGGTGGGTAGAAGGACAAATTGCCACATAATATATCGGGAGAGCAGTGTCAATCCTTCTCCGCGTAGACCTTCATTTCGCAGCGGCGGCAGTCAAACTGCAAGGGGAAGCGTCTTCCATCGGGAAGTCGCAGGAAGAGCGGATCGGGTACACTGCGATCTTCCTTTTTACAGAGATGCAAGCTCTTACGGATGCAGTGCTTGCAAGTCATGATGAGTGCGCCGCGCGGTTCTTCTAATTCGAAGGCCGGAGCCAGTTGTTCCGTGCCGTGTTCGGTATAGAATTTTCGTGCCAGGTGGTTGGCAACGTTCGCAGTGAAGTCGAGTCGTTCGGGCGTAAGTTGGGTAAGCAATTCGTGGTTCACCTTGCCCGCATAGTCTCTTTGGTAATTCATGCGGTGTGCACGTTGCAGAGTCTCCACACAGTCGCGTCGCCAGGCAGCCAGTTGCGAAGCAGGGATGAAGCGTTCTTCTTGCCAGTCAATCGTCAGCGACCGCAGCACATAAGGCGTGTCGCCCAGTTTGGAGAGTTGACGTTCGATTGCGGCACGTTGGGGCGACCGGGAAACCTCGTGCGGGTAAGCAAATTGACGCGAAATGTGCGTTCCGCTTTCATCCCTCACGTCGATGGCAAAGCCCTCAGCCGTTTCGCGGAGTGTCCAGTCCGTTTGGAGTGTGCGGCGAGCCGTCGGTTTCGCCAGTTGTTGGTTAAAGGCAAAGTCCAGGCTGCGGTAGAGTTTCATGCCCGGCACCAGGCGAGGCATTCGGTTCGGAAATACCTCGTTCCCTTCGGCACGGTTGACGCGGAAACCTTGCAAAGTACCTTCTTTTCGGTCAATGAAACACAGTCCGTCGCCCGCAGTAATCGGACTGGGAGCCTGTTGAGTCAGTTCGATTTGAAAAGAACGGCTCCGCACCTTGCCCACGTGTCCGATGAGTGCCCCCATAGCCTTGGGCGAGGTAAAGTTAGCCACGGGTCGCTCCGTGCGTCCGTGTAGAAAGTATTCGGTAAAGCCTCGGTTGAAACTGCGTTCCAGTTGCGGACGGAAGGACAGTTCCGACTTTCCGTACGAAGCTCTGCCCAAGTCCTGTCCCTTCCATTTCTTTCCTTCTCGTAAGCGTCGTTCGAGGGCTTCGTCAAGGGCGCGACGGTAATAAGCCGTCACGTTTTTCACGTATTCCGTGTCCTTCAGTCTGCCTTCAATCTTAAACGAGCGTACCCCGGCATCAAGCATTTCGTCAATCGACTGACTGCGGTTCATGTCACGCAGCGAAAGCAAGTGCGCGTTTTGCACCAGCACGCGGTCTTTGCCATCCACCAGGTCGAAAGCCAATCGGCAGAACTGGGCACAACAGCCTCGGTTAGCCGAACGGTTGAAGCAATGCTGCGAAGCATAGCAACGGCCGCTGTAACTTACGCAGAGTGCTCCGTGAACAAAGACTTCCACAGGTACCTTTACCGTTTGAGCGATGGCACGAATTTCCTCCAGAGGTGTTTCGCGTGCCAGCACAATCTGACGAAATCCCGCAGCTTCCAGCCACTGTGCCTTCTCGGGAGTACAGTTGTCCATTTGGGTAGAAGCGTGGAGGGCAATCGGGGGCAGGTTCATTTCGAGCAAGGCCAGGTCTTGCACGATGAGGGCATCCACACCTGCGCGGTAGAGTTTCCACACGAGGGCTTCGGCAGCCTTCAGTTCGGAATCCCAAAGGATGGTATTGAGTGTTACATAAATGCGTGCGCCGTAACCATGCGCAAAGTCACAGAGACGAGCGATGTCTTCCACCGAGTTACCGGCGGCTGCACGGGCACCAAAGTCAGGGCCGCCAATGTAGACCGCATCAGCACCGTGGCGAATGGCTTCGATGCCGCAATCAGCGTTGCGGGCAGGGGCTAGGAGTTCAATGGGGAGCATGGGGGGACTGGGTTATGGGGTTATGGGGGATGGGATGATGAGGTTATAGGGTTATGAGGGTAGGAGGGTAGGAGATTCAAGTTTATTCATCAAGCCAATGGCTTTCAACATAAACTCTTCAAATCGTCAACCTTCAACTTACCAACTATTCATATCCCCTTGGCTGCGAGTTCTTTCGCCAACTGGCGGGCCGGTTTTCCCGTCTCCGTGCGGGGCAGTTGGTCCACGCGCACGAAGCGGCGAGGCTGTTCGTATCGGGTGAGCCGTTCGTGGCAGTGTGCTTTGAGCACTTCCGACAAGTCCTCTTCAGCCTCGTAGAGTAGGGTCACCTTTTCGCCTAATCGCTCATCGGGCGTGGCAGTAATCATCAGCGGACAGGGCAAGTCGTGCAACTTCGCTTCGATTTCCTCCATTTGGAGTTTGATGCCTCCCGAACAGATTACATTGTCCCGACGGCCCAAAATGCGGAATTGTCCATCGGGTAACAACTCAGCTCGGTCGTTGGTCACGAGCCTTTCAGCACAAACTTCGGGAGCAAAGAGGGTCAAAGTTCCTTCGGGTGAGAGTCCGGTCTCCACTCCGGGCAGGGGCGTGTAGTAATCACTGGCTTCGTTTCCGTTAAGTCGGCGCAGGGCGATGTGCGAAAGGGTTTCGGTCATGCCGTAACTGCTGTACACTGCGTGGGGGAAGGTACGAAGTTCAGTTGCGAGCTCCGGCGAAATAGCTCCTCCGCCAATCAACAGACAGAGAGTGCGGCGCAGCAAGGAACGTTCGTGGGGAACGCGCAAAGACTCGTAGACTTGCATCGGTGTCAGCGCGGCAAAGTCGGGAGCCTCGTGCAGACTTTCATACGGGTGTGACGAAGGCGGAACCGCGAGCAGTTGAAGGGGGGCGGCAAATGAACGAACGAGCATCATTTGTCCGGCAATGTATCCGAGCGGCATACAGAGCAGTGCCGTGTTGCCTGCTTGCAGTCCCAAAGCCTCCAGGGTGCGCAGTGCGCTGTTCCACATACGCACCTTTTCTGCTTCCATGGGTTTCGGTGCGCCCGTACTGCCCGAGGTGTGTACGGTGAGCGTCGGCTGGTCGTCCGTCCAACGTGCCGTAAACTCCTGGATTTCCTGTCGGAAGTTTCGTTGCTTTTCATCACCGTACCACAGGCAGTCTCCTTCAATGCGCAACGGCATCGGGTAGTTCTCGACAAAGAGTTGTCCCGTGCCGAGTCCCTGTGGGAAAGTCGTGTCAGGGTCGATGGCAGCACACCATTGGGCAATTGCGTTGAGGCCAACGTTACTTTCGAGTGCCGAAGTTATCCATGAACCAATGCCTCGTTCGCGTGCCAGCATCATCCACTCCGCAGCTCCCGTCAGAGCCCCGTGAAGTGTAGGTTTCAGCACAACGTAGTGCGGGCGAACCGTATCCAGGAGTTTTTCCTTGTCTTCCGTTTCGTGAATACCAATCAATTCTTCGTCGAGTGCCACGGGAATGGGCGATTCGCGGCAAACCTTGGCTAAGGCTTCCCACTGTCCCTGTCGAATAGGTTGTTCAATGCTGTGGATGCCGTACGGAGCGAGTGCGGCAAGTCTTTCCATCACGTTGTCGGGGTGGAAAGCACCGTTTGCATCCACGCGCAGTTCGACAGTCTGGCGGTCAAATCGTTCGCGAAGGCTGCGTATCAGGGAGAGTTCCTCCTCAAAGTCAATGGCACCGATTTTCAGTTTCACACAGCGAAATCCCAGTGCCAACTTTTCCTCCATGCGGCTACACATCTCCTCCTGATTTCCCATCCACACCAATCCGTTAATGGGAATACCCTTTTCACTGCGTGAGAAGGCCGTCGGAAAGAGTTGGCGGTAATCCCCGCGCAACGAACCGGCTGCCGAACGAAAAGCAGTTTGCAGTCCGAAGAGCATGGAAGGGTAAGCTTTCCATCGTTCGCTATCCAATTCCTGCGTGCGAACTACCTCGTCACAAACGGCACGCAACCGTTCTTCGTAATCGGGTGTAAAGTCGCAACTCAGGTCGTAGAGTGGCGCACATTCGCCTAATCCCGTAAAGCGCAGTTGCGGGTCGGCAGAAGTTAAGAGGATGTACCACACCTGGCGGTCGTGGTAAACGCCGCGCGAAGTTCCCGCCGGTTGCTTGAAGCGTAACTTGCGGGGAATGACACGGAGGAGAAAAGGAGGAAAGTGCATTTTAGCGTCGTTTGGGAGGGAGGTTATAAAGTTACTTTGCGGGGGAGGGGCGGGTTATGGAGCTGTCTCTTATA
>ENA-OZRW01000321-OZRW01000321.1-human-gut-metagenome-genome-assembly--contig:-NODE-321-length-9111-cov-4.596842_pt1 | contig 9111 bp, 5 predicted proteins | sample MGYA00243271_ERZ653949 | MGnify/ENA primary metagenome ERZ653949 (study PRJEB26926, sample SAMN06164710) | human gut metagenome | biome: ENVO:00009003; feature: ENVO:2100002; material: ENVO:00002003... | reverse complement strand
CTATATAAGGTTATGCTCTGAATAGATAATACTATATTATGCTCCTGCCGACGGATAATCAAACCGCAGCTCTTCACCGCGGTAAGAATCGTTCACAGTATTGCCGTTGTAAATAAGATGTCCGTTGGCAAACGTTTTTTCTACTTTCCAGTTGAACGTATGTCCTTCCAAAGGACTCCAGCCGCATTTGCTCAGAATCTTGTCGGTAGTGACTTCCCAGGGAGAGTTAGGGCGTACCAGCACTAAATCCGCCTGATAGCCTTCACGGATATATCCACGCTGGCAAATACCGTATATCCGGGCAGGTGCATGACACATTTTCTGAACAACCGTTTCCAGTGAGAACACTCCTTCATCCACCAGTTCTAACATACTGACAAGGGAGAATTGTATCATAGGCATACCGGACATTGCTTTCAAAGCCCCGCCCTCTTTCTCGCTCAACAAGTGAGGGGCGTGGTCGGTGGCGATAACGTCAATCAGTCCTGAGTTGACAGCGGTCCGCAGTGCTTCCCGGTCTGTTTTTCGTTTAACGGCAGGATTACACTTTATGCGTGCGCCCAGACTGTTGTAGTGCGTCAGCGTAAAAAGTAAATGCGCTACACATGCTTCAGCGGTGATGTTCTTGTTTGCCAAAGGTTCGTCACTGAACAGTTGCAGTTCTTTGGCTGTGGAAACATGCAGGATGTGCAGGCGCGCTCCGGCAATCTTTGCCAGACGGACAGCCAGTTCGGAAGAGGCATAACATGCCGGAACGGAACGGATACTGGGGTGGGCACTGACGGGAATGTCATCCGCTCCTTTATATTTTTGCTTGTATTTCTCGATATTGTTTTTTATTGTTTCCTGATCTTCGCAATGGGCGGCAATCAGCATATCCGTACCGTTGAATATATTCAGCAGGCTGTTCATTTTATCCACCAGCATATTACCGGTACTGGAGCCCATGAACAGCTTGATGCCGCAAACGCGGTGTTTGTCCAGCTTGTCAAATTCTGTATAGTTGTTGTTGGTTGCTCCGAAGTAGCAGGAATGGTTGACGATACACTTCTCATTCAGCAAGTCGAGTTTGGCATTCAAGGCATCCAACGTTACGGTCAGCGGATTGGTATTGGGCATGTCCATAATGGAAGTCACCCCGCCGGCAGCCGCTGCACGGCTTTCCGTCAGAATATCTGCCTTATGGGTAAGACCCGGATCACGAAAATGCACATGGTCGTCGATAATGCCGGGCAGCAGGTAGCAGCCTGTTGCATCAATCACTTCTTCACAAGGGGCGGAAAGAGGCTTCCAGTTGGTAAGTACTTCGGCGATGCGCCCGTTTTCTATCACTACCGAGCCTTGTACGCTTTGTCCTTCGTTGACAATCGTAGCGTTGTGTATCAGTGTTCTTTTCATATCTTTAGTTTTTTAAGTTTGGATATTTATGGAACAGGCTGTTCCATTTCAGCCGGATAACTCCGAACACGGCTTCTCCGAAAATACTGCTGTTCATCTTGGATGTTCCCAGTTCGCGGTTGATGAAGATAACCGGCACTTCCTTTACATTCGCTCCGCATTTGTAAGCGGTGAATTTCATTTCTATCTGGAAAGCATACCCTTTGAAGCGGATGCCGTCCAGATTGATGGTTTGCAATACCTTGCGGCGGTAGCATACAAAGCCGGCGGTAGTGTCATGTATGGGCAATCCCGTGATAAACCGTACATATTTGGAAGCGAAATAAGACATCAGCACACGTCCCATAGGCCAGTTTACCACATTCACGCCGCTGACGTAGCGCGAGCCGATGGCCACATCCGCTCCCTCTTCGGTACAAGCCCGGTAGAGGTGGGGTAGGTCTTTGGGGTTATGGCTGAAATCGGCATCCATTTCGAATATATATTGGTAGTCGCGTTGCAAAGCCCATTTGAATCCGGCTATGTAGGCCGTACCCAGTCCCAGTTTTCCCTTACGCTCCACCATAAACAGGCGGTGGGGAAATTCGCGTTGCAAGTCTTTTACGATGGCGGCTGTGCCGTCGGGAGAACCGTCTTCGATGACAAGTATGTGGAATCCGTGTTCCAGGGCAAAAACGGCACGGATGATATTCTCGATGTTTTCCCGTTCATTGTAGGTGGGGATGATGACAATACTGTCTGATGTCTGCATATTCATTGAAAATAGATGGAGCTTGTTATTGGGAACAAAAGTAGTGCTTTTCTATTACTTACAGATAAAACTAAGGATTATTTATGTATTTTTGCAACGGAAATTCGTTATGGAACATTTATGAGTTTACACAGATTATCGGTTTCTCTTAATCTGTGTGACTTTGTGTAATCTACGGTGAACTAAAAAAGACAGCAATGATTATTACCGAACTACAACAATTATACGCCACCCACCCCAATGTAGAAGGCATGTGCAAGTTGCTAAAGGACAATTCCGTCCGTCATCTCTATTGCAGTGGTTTGTGCGCCTCTGCCGCCTCACTGTTTTCATCCGTGCTGGTGCAGCGGGCGGAATGTCCGTTTGTCTTTATCCTCGGCGATTTGGAAGAGGCGGGATATTTCTACCACGACCTGACACAGATTTTGGGAACCGGACAGGTGTTGTTTTTTCCTTCTTCTTTCCGCCGTGCCATAAAGTACGGCCAGAAAGATGCGGCTAACGAGATTCTCCGTACGGAAGTGCTGAGCCGTTTGCAAAAGGGAGAAGAGGGGCTTTGTGTAGTTACCTATCCGGATGCGTTGGCGGAAAAAGTTGTATCCCGTAAGGAACTGGGAGATAAAACCTTGAAGCTTCATGCCGGCGAAAAGGTGGATATGGACTTTGTTACGGAAGTGCTGCGCAGCTATGGGTTCGAGTATGTGGATTATGTGTACGAGCCGGGGCAGTATGCTGTGCGCGGCAGTATTATCGATGTCTTTTCCTTTTCGTCCGAGTTTCCTTTCCGTATCGACTTTTTTGGAGATGAGGTGGAGAGTATCCGTACTTTTGAAGTGGAAAGCCAGCTTTCCAAAGAGAAGAAAGAGGAGATTGTCATTGTTCCCGATTTGAGCCGTAGCTTGGAGCAAGGGGGGAATGGCGGCATGGTTTCTTTCTGGATTTTCTGCGGCCGGATACCTTGCTGGCGATGCGTGATTTCCTTTGGTTGCGGGAGCGTATTCAGGTCGTCCACGATGAATCGCTTACTGCACAGGCTATTGCAGCCTGCGAAGCCGAAGAAAACGGTGCAATCTCTCTGGAAGGTAAGTTGATTGATGGAGGAGAGTTTACTTTGCGTGCCCTCGATTTCCGCCGCATGGAATTCGGTACGAAGCCCACCGGAACGCCGGATGCGACAGTTACATTCAGCACCGTTGCACAGCCTATCTTCCATAAGAATTTCGACTTGGTGGCAGAAAGTTTCCGCGACTATCTCTCCCGCAACTATACCCTCTATATATGCAGCGACAGTCTGAAGCAGACCGACCGTATCCGCGCTATCTTTGAAGACCGGGGAGATAATATCTTCTTCACACCCGTTGAACGTACCCTGCACGAGGGTTTTGCCGACGATACGTTGCGTCTCTGCATCTTTACCGACCACCAGCTTTTCGACCGTTTCCATAAATACAACCTGAAAAGCGATAAAGCCCGCAGTGGCAAGGTGGCCCTGAGCCTGAAGGAGCTGAACCAGTTTACCCCTGGAGATTACGTGGTACATACCGACCACGGCGTGGGGCGTTTTACGGGATTGGTACGTATTCCCAACGGAGACACTACGCAAGAAGTAATGCGCCTGGTCTATCAGAATGACGATGTGGTCTTTGTCTCCATCCACTCTTTGCACAAGGTTTCCAAGTACAAAGGCAAAGAAGGCGAAGCTCCCCGTCTCAACAAATTGGGAACCGGTGCGTGGGAGAAACTGAAGGACCGTACCAAGACCAAGATTAAGGATATAGCCCGCGACCTGATAAAGCTCTATTCGCAACGGCGCGAAGAGAAAGGCTTCCAATACAGTCCCGACAGTTTCCTGCAACGGGAGCTGGAAGCGTCTTTTATTTACGAGGATACCCCCGACCAGAGCAAGGCGACTGCCGACGTAAAGGCAGATATGGAAAGTGCCCGTCCCATGGACCGGCTGGTATGCGGCGATGTAGGATTCGGCAAGACTGAGGTTGCCATACGTGCCGCTTTCAAGGCGGTGGCGGACAACAAGCAGGTTGCCGTTCTCGTTCCCACCACTGTCCTTGCCTACCAGCATTTCCAGACTTTCAAGGAGCGTCTGAAAGGTTTGCCTTGCCGTGTGGAATATTTGAGTCGTGCCCGGACGGCGGCACAGACTAAATCCGTTGTCAAAGGTCTTGCGGGGGGGGAGGTGAATATCCTTATCGGTACGCACCGCATCTTGGGCAAGGATGTTAAGTTTAAAGACCTCGGCCTGCTGATTATCGATGAGGAACAGAAGTTCGGCGTTTCCGTCAAGGAGAAACTCCGCCAGTTGAAAGTAAACGTGGATACCCTGACCCTGACCGCCACTCCCATTCCCCGCACTTTGCAGTTCTCCCTGATGGGTGCGCGCGATTTAAGCGTTATTCAGACGCCGCCTCCCAACCGTTACCCCATTCAGACGGAGGTGCATACTTTCGGTGATGAGATTATCACTGATGCCATTAACTTCGAAATGAGCCGCAACGGACAGGTGTTCTTTGTAAACAACCGTATCTCCAATCTTTCGGAACTGAAAGCGATGATAGAGCGCAACATTCCCGATTGCCGTGTCTGTATCGGTCACGGACAGATGGAACCTGCCGAACTGGAGAAGATTATTCTCGATTTTGTCAACTATGATTATGACGTTTTGCTCGCCACCACCATTATCGAGAGCGGTATCGACATACCGAACGCCAATACCATCATCATCAACCAGGCACAGAATTTCGGTTTGAGCGACCTGCACCAGATGCGCGGCCGTGTGGGGCGCAGCAACAAAAAGGCTTTCTGCTACTTGCTTGCTCCCCCCTTGTCCTCGCTTACTCCAGAAGCCAAACGCCGCCTGCAGGCCATCGAGAACTTCTCCGATTTAGGTAGCGGTATCCACATTGCCATGCAGGACCTCGACATCCGCGGTGCGGGTAATATGCTCGGCGCGGAGCAAAGCGGTTTTATTGCCGATCTGGGCTACGAAACTTATCAGAAGATATTGTCCGAAGCCGTACGTGAGCTTAAGACCGACGAATTTGCCGACCTCTATGCTGATGAATTGAAAGGCGACGGTACTATCAGCGGCGAGCAGTTTGTTGACGAATGCCAGGTGGAAAGCGATCTCGAACTGTTGCTGCCCGCCGCCTACGTCACCGGTAGCAGCGAACGTATGCTGCTCTATCGCGAATTGGACGGATTGACGCTGGACAGAGACGTAGATGCTTTCCGTGCCCGTCTCGAAGACCGTTTCGGACCTGTTCCGCCCGAAACGGAGGAACTGCTCCGCATCGTTCCCCTACGCCGTCTTGCAGCGCGTCTGGGAACGGAAAAGGTGTTCCTTAAAGGCGGTCGCATGACGCTGTTCTTTGTTTCCAATCCGGACAGCCCTTACTATCAGAGCCTGGCTTTCGGCAAAGTCATCGCCTACATGATGAAATATACCCGCCGTTGCGACCTGCGTGAGCAGAACGGCAAGCGGAGCATGGTGGTGAAGGACGTCACTACCGTGGAAGAGGCTGTGTCGGTGTTACAGGAGATTGTGGCGATGCAGGTGGAAGAATGATTCTATTGGCTTACGACTTTATTCTAAATTCCGGAACATGAGTTGACATCGGCCATGCGGGCAAAGGAGCAATATGCTCGTGGAGAATATATCTTTGTTTATTATTGATATAATGAGAGAAGTCCTCAAAAACGGATTCGATATGCTCCGTTCTTGAGGACTTCTCTGTATATAAGCGGTAACCGGATATCCTCAACTATTTGAGTGCATCCGTAAAATGGTCTCCGTACTGAGCGGTATTGTAAATGATTGCCCACAATGAAGCCCATAGTATTCCGCGGCCGTAGTATTTGTTGTCGGTGGTACTTGCCAGCGCACTATAAGTCGGTGTCCAGGTATTGGTATGCTGGCTGTCGCCGATAACTATAATTCGCCTTTGCAGGTCGACAGACAAGGAACATCCGTAACCGGGCACTTCCAGTACATGGGTTACTCCGGTAGGCGTGTCAAAGCTTCCGCTTATCCCGTCTCTATAAAACAAGGCGGTGAAGTCAATGGATTGCGACGGCTTGTAATTGCTGAACAGTCCGTTTTTGACAATATAATCCCATACAGGATCGTTGGAATGAGTTCCGACCCAAGTTGCAGATATGCTACTGTTGCTCTTGTAGGTATATCCCAATGAGGCGATCTTGGTGAACAAGGCCTGATTATCCGCGACACTGTTGTCAAGAGTGATTACGGCAATTCTGTTCTTGCCGGGACTACTCTTGAGCCAAGTAAGCAGGTTGTCATAATAATTTGCAATTCTGCTTGTGTATGTTCCCGAGAAGAGAATGTTCACATTGTCCGGAATGTCTGCGCCTACTCCCGCATTGTTATTGTCGCTGTTCGGCAAAGTCGGTACTGCCGGAGTATAGACTATTCCTTGAGGACCGAAGAATGTGCCGTAATTGCCGTATTCGCGGAATGTGCTGAAAATGCCGTTGCCGAGTGAACCGTAGCCACCGGAAAGATTGGCGGTGTTAATCGCTATGGGCTGAAGCACCGTTCTTACGATAGCCAGACGGATTGTTACTGCCGTTCCGGCCAAAGTGAGTTTTACATTATAGGTGATGTTCCGGTTGGCGTCCTTGTACAGTGTTTTGGGAAAATTGACCTTGAATTTGGTACTCATGGTGTATTCGCTTCCCCAAGACATCTCCGTACCGTTTTCGCCGGTCATTTTTATATTGTACGCATGAGCCGTTGCCGGTTCGGGTTGTTCCAGTTCGGCAATCCATCGCATCCCGCTACCGCCTTGCAGAGTTATAAGTTGGGTCTCGTCCGCATTTTCGGATATGTAAAGCGTGTTGCCCGGAACTCCTGTACCGAATGACATCGGTTGCTGGCTGATGTCGATTACATGAGACTTCACTCCGGGAGAGGCTTTCAAAGCCAGATAGAGCCGGGCTTTCAGGATACCGTTGCCTTCATTATGACTTTTGGCCTTTACGGTGATACGGTTGAGCTTGGGATCGGACGCATCGTGCGTGTCCTTTACTTCAAAGGCTGCTGCATCGTTGCCTTCAAGCACGTATTCCCATTCGTTGACGGTTGAGCCGTCTGCCGTCAATCTGGGGTTGACAAGGAACGAATTGGTATTGTTGCCGGTGATTGTCAGTTCACCATCGTATTCAAAGTCGATGGAAGCAATATCTGGTGTCAGCGTAAATCCGGGCACACCGTCCTGAATCAGTAACATGGTGCCTTGTACCGAAGGGTCTTCTTTCAAGCTGACCACCATAAAACCATAACGCGGACTGATACCTGTGTTGTCGGTATGGGTATAGATGGGAATAATGTTGTTTACAGCTTTACTACTGTCGTAATCGGTTACGGCGGCGGAACCCGTTTGGGCAAAAGAGAAGAATGCACCGGCTCCCGGGGGATAGATGCTTGCGCTCCACTCTCCCGAACTCTTTACTGCAATGGGAGATACAGCCACACCGGCGGTATTGCCAAAATGGGAAATGGTTTTCGGGTTCAGTTCCAGATAGAGGTCTCCGCCTTCCAACTGTACCACGTCTATGGTCGCTTTCAGATTGCCGAAAGAGAGTTCTACGATTCCGCTGCACCGGTCTTTTACATTGTCCAGTGCAGTGGCCGATACGGTCAGTGTTTTGCCGTTCAGAGTGGCGGACAGACCGTTGTCCAGCACCTTTTTGCTGACGGATAACGTCCCTTCGCCAAAAGTGAATATGCCCAAATCATAACTGCCGCCATTGGGGGTGAACAGAACTTTTTTGGAAGGTATGGCCAGAATGTTGTCACCATCGAATTGCACCGTGCCGTGGCTGTCCATATCCCAGTAGTTGATGGAGTAACTTAAAGAAGTCAGTGCGCCTTTATAGGCTTCCAGTTCGGTGGCATATCCTTCTTTCTTTACGGAATTGACGGTGAGTTTGTACACATTATTGCGTTTGAGCGACTGTCCCGATTCCAGCGGGTGTACATTGACGCGGTGATACGATGCCGTACCGCTCTGCTTGTTTCTTACTTTGATGATGAGGCAGGTAGTCACCTGGTCGTTCTGTTTGGGGGCGGGTACATAGTTTTCGTATGCGTATAGTTTTCCTACAATGTCGGCACCGGCTTCGCTCTCCACTCCGTAGAGTCTTGCAATTCGTTTCGCCGCTTTGTCGAAAGCAGTAGGCTCTCCGTTCCACACAAAGAGGGAAGGGTATCCGTTCCATACGGAAACGGATTCAAGCGTATATCCTGCCGCCGAGTTATACACGTCGAAACGGGCAACGGAACGTTGCAATACTATGCTGATTTTAGTATCTTCCGATTCTTTTCTAAGCGAAGCGCTCATAAGCAATGCTTCGCTCACTATCGGTTTTGTAATATATTCGGGGATATCTGCGGATGTACCTGCCATAAAAGCCTGTACTTCCGCCCGGGCTGTTTTGAAGTTGCTGTTCTTAATGGCGTTTTTCCAGTCGTCCATACTTTGCGAACCGTCTGTGGGCAGATAGTTGCTTCCCATATTGGCTACAGCTAAAATATCATAAGCATCTGTCGTTTTTAGTCCTATATCCGAAAAGTCGAACACAATGTCGGTATTCATCTCCAAGGGAGAGCCGGATGCAGAGGTCAGTTCTTTCCAGCCTTTGAATGTGCCGGTACCGTTACCGTTTGATTCGAAGAAAATCAAATCGAGCGTTTTTATATTCTCTTCCCCGGCTTCCGGTGCGATGGCCGCACGTGTAGCCAATCCGCTGGCGGGGTCTTGTACACTGAAGCTGATAGTCAGTTTTCTGTTTTCTTGTGGAATGAGCCCGCTATCGTCTTCCAAATTGCAAGACGTGAAAACGGCCGGTATCAGAAGAAAAGCATACCATAATATTTCTGTCTCTTATACACATCTCCGAGCCCACGAGACTAGCGCTCATCT
>ENA-OZRW01000297-OZRW01000297.1-human-gut-metagenome-genome-assembly--contig:-NODE-297-length-9285-cov-10.731311_pt1 | contig 9285 bp, 8 predicted proteins | sample MGYA00243271_ERZ653949 | MGnify/ENA primary metagenome ERZ653949 (study PRJEB26926, sample SAMN06164710) | human gut metagenome | biome: ENVO:00009003; feature: ENVO:2100002; material: ENVO:00002003... | reverse complement strand
AGCTAACCCTCAGTCCTTCTATCAAGAAAGGCGATGCTATCGTGTTTACCTATGCCATCTTGCGATACTGAGAAGGAGTCTGACCTGTATGGGCCTTAAAAAAGCGGACGAAATGCTGAGGATATTCGAATCCGAGCTGTTGGCTAACTGTCATTATGCTCAACTCAGTATCATCAAGTAACTGACGGGCTCTTTGGAGCAAACGGTCGTAAATAAAGTCCTTAGCCGTACGTCCAGTTTCGGTCTTGACCAATTCACCAAAATACTTGGGAGAATAACAACATTTCTCTGCAAAATAAGCAACCGAAGGCAAGCCTTCATGTACGGCCTGCTCCTCCAAGTACTGATTAAGCAAACTGGCAAACTGCCTGACTACAGTATGGTTAATCTCTTCCCGAGTGATAAACTGCCGGTCATAGAAGCGCAGACAATGGTTTAACAACAACTCGATAGAACTCACAATGAGTTCACGAGAATGCTTGTCTATGGTATGCCGTAGTTCCTGCTGTATGAGGCCAAGGAGATTACGGAAAATGCTTATTTCTGAGAATGAAAGGTGAAGTGCCTCGTTCGAAGTATAGTCAAAGAATTCGTAACGACTAATATTACGACCTAACGCGGTGCGGTGGAGCAAATCGGGATGGAATACAATAGCTGTCCACTTAGGCACAACTACCTCCGGATTAGGAACTACATGTACTGATTGCCCAGGTGCGAAACTGGTAACAGTCATCTCATCAAAATCGTACGCTGTGCGGCCGTACGACAGTTTACATCCTTTATTCTCCTTCAAGAACAACGCATAAAGCCCATAGTGAAAAAGGCACTCTTCTAACCGACAAGCCTTATCAAAGCGTACCACACTTACAAGCGGATGGAGCGTTTCAAATCCGTGATATTCGTTGAATGACTGAACTGTTTGAAAGAACACCTCTTTCATTACGCCAAAATATCAAGAATGTCTGCTACAATTTGGTCATCCAGCAAGCGATTGTCAGCAAGCAATTGCTCTTGATCAAAACGATCATACAAACCCTTCTTTACTCCACCAACGAGAACCTTCATATCTGAAGTGCCATAATAGGAAGCGATACGTTCGCCAAAGCCTCCGTCTTTACAACCATCCTCCAATGTCACGACCAACTGATGACGGAGTTTCAGTCTCTCCAGCATATCCGCATCGACGGCATGCAGGTAACGAGGATTGATGAGGGTTGCTTGGATTCCATGAGCAGCAAGCAAACGCACCACACTTTCCCCCTTCTGATAGAAAGAACCAGCCGCAATCAAGGCTACTTTTTCCCCTTCCTGCACCAGTTGGTAACGGGGTTCATAACTATATGTGGTGTCGACCATCGTGGTTGTATGGTGCACACCGTTACTTGGCACACGGATAACTATAGGCTTCTGATTCTGCTCAATGGCCCAACGGAGCATGGCAAAGTATTCCTCACAAGTCGTAGGAGCTAGATAGATTAAACCAGGAATACTGCAGAGCATCGGGATATCAAAGAGGCAGATGTGGGTGATGTCATTCATTGTTCCCGTGCCGCCCCACATGACGTTAATCACTGCTGGATTGCTGTTGATGCAAAGATCTTGAGCTATTTGGTCATACGTGCGCTGAATGAAAGTGCTGTAAACGGTCCAAACGGGACGAAGTCCCCCCTTTGCCATTCCCGAAATCATGGCTACAGCCTGCTCTTCAGCAATGCCCATATCAAGATGTTGCGGTCCGGCCTGTTGACGTTTTTCGGGCGTAAATCCTCCTGCAGCGGGCGTACCGGCTGTCACAGCTATCAAGGTCTTGTCGTGCTCCATCTCGCGTAACATCCAGTCTGCAAAGAGTTGCTCGTAAGTTTCGCCCGATTCAGTTTGCGGACGACTACCATCAGCCAGGTTAAAGGGCATTCCCCAATGCCAAGCTTCCTTATTGGTTACTGCGGGCGCATAGCCATGCCCCTTCTCTGTATGGATATGAACGACTGTGGGCTTGTCAGTATCCTTTACACTGCGGAACACTTCAATGAGCTTTCCGATGTCATTGCCTTCTTCCAAATACTTGTACTCAAATCCCCATGCCTTGAACCAGTTGTGTTCGCAGCAGCCGTTGCTTTCGCGCAGAGCACGCAGATTTTTGTAAATGCCTCCGTGATTCTCGGCAATCGACATCTCGTTATCATTCACAACGATAATAATACCTGTTCTGAGTTCTGAAGCCTCATCTAATCCTTCAAAAGCTTCGCCTCCTGACAACGAACCGTCACCTATAATGGCGATGATGTTCTCTTTGGTGCCTTTCATGTCGCGCGCCTTCTGCAAACCTGTGGCCAAGCTGATGGAGGTGGAGGTATGCCCCACCTCAAAGTTATCATACACCGGACTTTCGCTGGGGGAAGAATAGCCCGAAATGGCATCCATGTCGTCAACATTGCCCAAGAAGCCTGCTGCACGACCTGTCAACACTTTATGAGGATAACACTGGTGACTCACATCAAACACGAATTTGTCAACTGGCGCATTGAAAACATAATGCAGGGCAACGGTGGCTTCGACAAAGCCCAGGTTGGGACCGATATGTCCACCATGCTTACTGACACGGTTTAACACTGCCTGGCGTGTTTCGTCGGCTACAATCTGAAGAGTTTTCAAGTCAAACGATTTCAAGTCGGCAGGCGACTGGATGCTTTCGATATACATAATGGTCGTATCTTGGAGTTAAGAATTGGATTGTTGGTTACGGCTGCAAAAATACAAACATCCCGTTTGCCACCTCTTACCTTAAATGCGGAAGAGATTACCTCAAATCCATTTTTTAATGTCCGATGACTTCGTCAGTCCGGTTCTTTGACTAACTCGAACTTCAGTTTTAAGAATGAAGTACGAAAAGACTGAGTAGAAATAAAAAGAGGGCGCAATCAGAATGAAACGTATCACTTGATTGCGCCCGATAGGAAATCAGAGAGTTATGTAGCCCAACTCGATACCACGCCGAATCAGCTCAGCTACGTTAGTCACTCCCAATTTCTTGAGTATGTGTTTGCGGTGAAACTCTATAGTATTGGGGGAAACATAGAGCTGACTCGCGATTTCAATCGACGTTTGCCCTTGGGCTATGGCTCTAAGTACTTGCAATTCACGCATCGATAGAGTCTGCTCACTTTCGTAAGCTGTACAATAGGATTGAAACTGCTTACTATAATAACTTTCCCCAGTCAACACACAGTCAACCGCCTTCTTCAGTTCACTCACATCATCACTCTTGAGAATGATACCATTGACACCACTATCCATCATCTGCTTGAGCATCCACAACTCATCATGCATAGTGTTGTAATAAATGACTGCCACATCAGACCACTGTAAACAAACCTTCGCCAATATTCAGACTACGTCCATTAAGGGTTGCACCCACCTTGCTGTTAGCCGTTGCGTTGACAATACCCGTGAGGTCGTAGGTATAATCTACCTGGAGCATTTCAGCCAAAGTGCCATCGGCACGATAAACCCAAGAAGATTCGCGCACATACTTCTCTCCTGCATAAGGCTGCTCGTAGCGCACATAAAGAGTTGAACCGTCTGCTTGAGCCTGTATCTCTATAAAGTAGGAGGAAAACACCTCATTGGGCGTATAGGTTACAGTTTTCTTAAGCGGTTTTCCCTGTGTGTTATACTCATAACTATACGTACCTATAGTAAGCAAAGATTCACTACCCCACACACCGTTTTCGCGCGTGGTGAGATAAATTGTTTCAGACGTACGATTTTTGTCTTTATCATAATCATAAACGTAGCGGAACTTGCGGTTGTTGTCATAATCCACCTCCGTCCAGTTATCCAATTTCAATTTCATCGGAGCTGCCATACGCTGGTAGCGTTTTGCCAACTGAAGCTTTTGGATCAAGTGTGCCTGCTTGACTTGTCGTGCCTGTAACTTCTGCTTCCTTACGCGCTCTTGATGAGGTTTATGTCCGATTCTAAAACTCTATGCAACAGCAGTCGGAGCAGACATTATCATCCATGTTAACGCTGTGGAAAACACAACTGAAGAGAATAAATGCTTTTTCATAAACACATATTTATAGGGATTATCGTGTTGCGAAAATACCTATTCCTATTATCTCGCATCATTTGATAGAAGCGACTTTGAATTGTCTCTCTCTTCAAAAAACTACTGCTTTCAGTAGGTATTCAAATCAATCTCATAAACAAAGTATAGCATTCTTCACAGACAAACTAAACTGCAGAAAACTCCCCAAGCCCCTGTTACCTCAGTAGATTTAAGCCCCTCATACCCACTACATTGTTCTCCCCTACAGCATGAGCCCTTATTCTTCCCCTTAGAAAAGTGCATACCGTTGAAAATACATCAAACAGTTTCATGAATACTGATTAATCATTACATTTGCGAAAATAATTTTCCCTTATAAGATTGAGCGGAATTTTAATTTGACAAACATGAAAAATAGATATGAAACACACAGATATTAAACTCCATCAAACAGAAATAAGGATCTACCAAAGCCTATGGAAAAATATGCTTTACGCAGTTTGCTGTTTTGCTTTTGCGGTGGGTGGATACATAATTGTAACAACGGATCACATCGAGTGGATAACAAAAATGGTTGGCGGTTGGCTCGGAATGATCTTCTTTGGCGGAGGCGGATTATTACTCACGATTATGACGCTCTATAACCGAATTCATCGTATTCCATTTATCATCATCTATGAAGACAAGATTGAATTATACGAACAAGGTAAAGGAAGTTATTATAGCATCCTGTTTAAGGACGTTAGAGCTTTCCGGCTCTTCAGTCTCGACTCCTCTCTTATGATTGCCATCGATTATAAAAACACTCCCTTGAAGCAAAAAATAGAAGAATCATCGACCTTAAAAAAGAAATTGATGACCTACAATTTTATAAAAACGGGAGCAATAGAAAGTATTCCTGTTCATAACTTGAAGATGAGGGGGAAAGAGGTTTGCCACATATTAAACCTATGGCTTGAACGCTTTAATCAGTATAACAAGGAGTAGAATATGCTGTACACGCCCCTATCTGCGTAAAAGAGAATAGCATATTCTTTTCTCCGAAACTATCATTCACTCCCAAAGGAACGAAATACAACAAAAGAGTATAAGCTTTAAGCAATCCACCTACTTTATAAATTCTACTTGTCGAAATGGGTATTCTTTATACTTGTACCCACTAAGGAATTACTAACACGAAGGAGATACGTTATGTGTAAAAAGAAAAGCACCCAACTTACATCTTTAAATGTAAAATTTGGTGCTTAATAGCGGAGAGACAGGCTCTCGAACTTATACTTTCACAGAATATCATAAAACTGCAAACGACTGATAATCAAGTGTAAATTACAATATAGAGTAAAAGTAAATGTTTCTAAATGTCTTTTGCTATCTCAATAATTGGGTGTATATTTGGGTGTAGAATTTCAAACGCACCCAATTATGAATATCAAGCGCAACATCATTTTTGCATTGGAGAGCCGGAAAAAGAACGGTGTGCCAATCGTAGAGAACGTACCCATCCGTATGCGTGTCATCTTTGCCAGCCAACGCATCGAGTTTACAACGGGCTACCGGATTGACGTAGCCAAATGGGATGCAGATAAGCAGCGGGTAAAGAACGGATGTACCAACAAGCTAAAGCAAAGTGCAGCCGAAATCAATACGGACTTGCTGAAATACTATGCCGAAATCCAGAATATTTTCAAGGAATTTGAGGTGCAGGAGGTCATGCCAACGACCCAACAGTTGAAGGAAGCTTTCAACATGAGAATGAAAGACACCAGCGAAGAACAGCCGGAAGAAGCCCCTGTCAGCTTTTGGGAGGTGTTCGATGAGTTTGTAAAAGAGTGCGGTAACCAGAATAACTGGACGGCATCCACCTATGAAAAATTTGCAGCAGTGAGGAACCACCTCAAAGAGTTCAAGGAGGATGCAACGTTCAACTATTTCAACGAGTTTGGATTGAACGAATACGTCAACTTCCTGCGTGACACCAAGGATATGAGAAACAGCACCATCGGCAAGCAAATGGGATTCCTCAAATGGTTCCTGCGCTGGAGCTTCAAGAAAGGACATCATCAGAACATTGCATACGATACGTTCAAACCGAAACTGAAAACCACCTCGAAAAAAGTAATCTTCCTGACTTGGGATGAACTGAACAAGCTGAAAGACTACCAGATACCCAAGGATAAGCAATACCTGGAACGTGTGCGTGATGTTTTCCTGTTCTGCTGCTTTACGAGTTTGCGGTATTCGGATGTTCGCAATCTGAAAAGAAGCGATGTGAAGTCCGACCACATCGAAATAACCACAGTCAAGACTGCCGACAGCCTGACGATTGAACTGAACAAATACAGCAAAGCCATACTGGACAAATACAAGGACATCCATTTCGAGAATTACATGGCTCTGCCCGTCATCAGCAACCAGAAGATGAACGATTACCTGAAAGAGCTGGGCGAACTGGCAGAAATCAACGAGCCTGTACGGGAAACCTACTACAAGGGAAATGAACGTATTGATGAAGTCACACCCAAATACGCTTTGCTCAGTACCCATGCAGGAAGAAGGACATTCATCTGCAATGCGCTGGCTCTCGGAATCCCGGCACAGGTGGTCATGAAATGGACGGGACACAGCGACTACAAAGCTATGAAACCCTACATTGACATAGCGGATGATATTAAGGCAAATGCCATGAACAAGTTTAATCAACTATAAAAGTATCAAACAGTTTCATAGATAGTTACCAATGACTATATTTGTAGAAATTATCATCACAATATGAGCAACAAGGAATCCAACATAGAGAAAACGAATTTTGATGCATTCATACAAGCGGTCGGTTCGGAAATAGAACAGGCACAAGTAAGGCTGATTGTTGCAGCCAATGCACAAATGCTGTTCCATTACTGGAAGATAGGCAATTACATCCTTTATCACCAGCAGCTGCACGGATGGGGAAGCAAAATCATCAAGCAGTTGGCAAAGGCTATCCGACTGCATTACCCTGAAAAGAAAGGCTATTCGGAACGTAACCTTACCTATATGTGCCAGTTTGCAAAAGCATATCCTTTAAGAGCGTTGCAAAGTTTCATAGAAACAGATGCAAGCCTGTCTGTCCCAACCATACAGAGTGTGACCAATGAAGTATTAAAACTGAATGACAAGCAATTTACGCAGGAACTTACTGCGCAAATACAATCGATTGATTGTCAATCATTAGCAATTACGCAGGAAGTTCCTGCGCAATTTGAAGATGTGGGAAAAACCGTGTCTGCCATTTACAGGATGGGAATCAGGGAAATAGAAGAAGTTTTCTTGACCTCTCCTATAGCCAAAATAAACTGGACAAGCCAAATGACTATACTTGACAGTTCGCTACCTTTAGGTCTAAGCTACTGGTACATGAAGCAGTCTGTGGAAATGGGATGGAGCAGCAATGTATTGAAAATGCAAATTGACAGTGATTTGTATAGCCGACAAATCAGCAACAACAAGGTAAACAATTTCACGACCACACTTCCGGCTCCACAAAGCGACCTTGCCAATTACCTACTCAAAGACCCGTACATCTTTGATTTGGCAGGAGCCAAAGAAAAAGCAGACGAAAGGGATATTGAAGAACAGCTGGTGAAACACGTTACCCGCTACCTGTTGGAAATGGGCAACGGTTTTGCCTTCGTTGCCCGGCAGAAGCACTTCCAAGTCGGAAACAGCGATTTCTTTGCCGACCTGATTCTATATTCCATTCCGTTGCACGCATATATCGTGGTAGAATTAAAGGCTACCCCATTCAAACCGGAGTATGCAGGACAACTGAACTTCTACATCAATGTGGTGGATGATAAACTGAGGGGAGAGAATGACAACAAGACTATCGGGTTGTTGCTATGCAAGGGAAAAGACGAAGTTGTGGCACAATACGCATTGACAGGCTATGACCAGCCCATCGGCATCAGCGATTACCAATTGAGCAAAGCGATTCCCGAGAAACTGAAATCAGCGTTGCCCAGCGTGGAAGAAGTGGAAGAAGAACTGGCCTCTTTCCTTGACAAAGACAATAACACTCAAAAATAGTTGCGTCCATGAAAGATGTAATTACAACGCTGATTCCCCGATACGGAGAATTGAACAGAATATATAAAGACTGGTTTGATAATAAAGGTTTCTCTTTTGAAAAGCAGAAATTCATTACCAAGTTCTATCTGGACTACAATGATGTAACGGTTCTTGAAACAGCCATTCTTGAACTGGTGTTTCATCTTCCACAGGAGCAATACACACTGATTCTGAATAGCCTGAAAAAGGAAGTATGCGAAAACATAAGTTATTACAAGAAAGGATGTATGCCGGATGAACAGACCGTTTACAATATCTGCTTCCGAGTTTCAGAAATCTATAAAGAAGCCATAGAAGAACAGCAATACAAGACGACCAAGCTCCATGCTCCGCTAAACGAAGCATACCACCGATACGATTCCATAGGTTATCGGGAACACACTGCAGAGGATGAAAAGCGTGCGGAAATGGAATATGAACGGTGCAAAGATGAATACGAGGAGAAAAAAAACAAGCTGACCGAACTCTACGATCTGCAAAAACAGACCAGAGAGAAAGCCCTGCAATATGCAAAAAGCCGTTTCAATGAAATCTATCGGCTGGGCTGCCACCTCAAAGAGACATTGGCGAAATATGTATTTGATGAAACAAACGAGCCGGAAGAGCCAGCCGAACAAGAACCAAATGCCCCCAACATACAGGAAGAAGTGCTGGGAACGAAACAGACTGAGTATTTCAATATGGAACTGCTTTCGCTCATTCATGTAACCTGCGTGGGAGAACAGTTCGAGAATATTTCCGAACATGATTTCTATACCTGCATGAACCTGCTACCAAGCGACACCAAACCCCAAATCAGACCGAGAGAAAAAATACGTACCTGCTATCTGATATTCCTGATGAGCGAAAAACTGCCCAAACAGGACAGGGAGAATTGGAAGAGGAATATCCTGAAAATATTGGATATTGAGGAAAGCTACTACAAGTCAAAGTACAAAGAGCCTGTTTCCGATTTCCCCAGTGACAGCAACCGGAAATTTGCCAAAGAAATGGATGGTATATTCCGATAATCTGTGATATGCCCTGACATTTTACGAAACAACCACTTTTACCACTCAAATTAAATTTTTGAGTGGTATTTTTATTATCTGATATTCAGATAAATAACAAGATATTCCATTTATATC
>ENA-OZRW01000266-OZRW01000266.1-human-gut-metagenome-genome-assembly--contig:-NODE-266-length-9617-cov-4.183434_pt1 | contig 9617 bp, 9 predicted proteins | sample MGYA00243271_ERZ653949 | MGnify/ENA primary metagenome ERZ653949 (study PRJEB26926, sample SAMN06164710) | human gut metagenome | biome: ENVO:00009003; feature: ENVO:2100002; material: ENVO:00002003... | reverse complement strand
CGAGATGAGCGCTAGTCTCGTGGGCTCGGAGATGTGTATAAGAGACAGCTGCTGCCCCATGCAAGCCCCTGCAACTTCAGCCGCTGTTCCGGTGCGGTCGCCACTGCCGTAAAGCTGGCGGAGGACCTGAGCGGTGAGGAGAACATCGCTTTTGCCTTCTGTGACCATGCAGTGGATAACTATGACGGCTTCCGGCTTCTGGCGCAGGAGATGCCAACTGCGGCAACTGTTCTGCTGCTGGACAATTTGACCAGCGGCCCGGCAGTGGCGCTGGCGCACGGCGAGTACCGGAAAGAGGCGGCGGAACAGCTGTGCAGTTTGCTGCCGGAGGATAAGGTCTATGACCGGAACTACCCGGAGGAACAGCGGCAGCGGAATCTGCTGGCGCTCTTTCCCAGAGGGATGATGCTCAGCTGTGGACGAGTGGAAAAAGGCGAATTTGTTGTGGAGAATACCTGCTGTGCACAGGACCATGTACTGGATCTGCCCCGGATGGAGCAGATGGAACGGGCGTTGGCCGATTTTGCAAAACAGGAAGCAAATAAGAAGGAGAACTGAATTATGAAACTGCATTCCAACCGCATTTATACGCCGAAAGGCCCCAAGGCAGGTGTGCTGACTGTGGAAGGCGGCAAGATCACTGCCTTTGCAGAAAATACGACCGACCCCGAAGCCATTGAATACGGCGACCAGCGGATCATCCCCGGCATTTTTGATACTCATAACCACGGCACCTGCGGTTATGATATCATGAATAAGAATGCCCCCCATGAAAAGCAGATCGCATCCGTGAAAGGTTATCTGAAGGGGCTGACAAGTCAGGGCACCGTGAACATCTTCCCGACGGTGTGCGACCCGGATTCCATCCGTGCGGTGGCAGAGGTGGCAAAAGAGGGTGATCAGGACGGTGCAACCATTCTGGGTATCCACAGCGAAGGCCCCTGGCTGAACCGCACCGGTGAAAAAGGCATCCGTACCGGCTGGCCGGAGGTAAGTATGGAGACGGCACATGCCATGGTGGAAGCCGGCGGCGGGTGGCTGCGTCTTGTGGCACTGGCACCGGAGATCCCCGGGATGGACCCCATCATCGAGTATTTCCTCTCGCAGGGCATCACAGTGGCAGCCGCCCACAGTGACAACAACTATAAGCAGGCCATGGCCGCCTATGCCAAGGGCATCAGTGTGGCGACCCATACCGGCAACGTCATGACCGATATGCATCACCGGGACATCGGCGGTCTGGGAGCAGCCCTGACCAATGAAAACGTTACCTGTGAGGTGATCTGCGACGGCCTGCACATCTGCGATGAGATGCTGGGCATCTACTTCAAGGTCAAGAGCACCGACAAATTCATGATGGTCAGTGACTGTACGGCTCTGTCCGGTGCACCGGTGGGCAAGTATGAGGGCATCTTTGAGGGGATGGCCCTGAATGTGACCCCGGAGGGCTTTGTTCTGACCGATACCGGCCGCCTGTGCGGTTCCAGCCAGCCGGTGCTGTTCGACATCAGAAATCTGGTGAACAATGTTGGCATCCCGCTGGAGACCTGCCTGAAGATGGCCTGCCTCAATCCCTGCATCAAGTATGGTTTTGCCGACCGCAAGGGTACCATTGAAGTGGGCAAGGACGCAGATCTGGTGGTCATCAGCGACGATTATCAGGCACAGGTCACCTACGCCGAGGGCCGGAAGGTCTATGACCGCAGCACCGAGGGCAAGATCTTCAATGCGGATTATCTGAACCGATAAGGACAAAGGAAACAGCTATGAGCAAGAAGTTGATCGTAGTAGCCGATGATTTCGGCTTCAGTGAGGCATACAACTATGGTGTCATCAAAGCCTATAAGGAGGGCGTGGTCTGCACCCTCTCGCTGATGAGCAACATGGCCGCCGTCCCCCATGCGGTGAAACTCTGGCAGAGCGAGTGCCCGGAGGTGCCGCTGGTCCAGCACACCAATTTTGTGCAGTACCGCCCCGTCAGCGCCCCGGAAAAGGTGCCCACGCTGGTAAACGAAGAGGGAATGTTCTACCGCAGCTATCTGTGGAAGAGCGAGAATCCCAATGATGCCAAATGCAAGGGCGAAGTTTACCCCAGCTATGAGGACCTGTATACCGAGACCATGGCCCAGCTGGACCGGCACAAAGAACTTGTGGGACATTATCCCCGGCATTTTGAGGGCCACAGCGCCATGACAAGGCCCATGGAGCAGGCGTTCCGGGATATCGGAAAGAAGCTGGGCATCCATAACATGGGCGATACGCTGGCCGAAGAACTGCCGATGAAACCGGCCTGCGAGCTGTTCAATTTGGGCAACAGCAACGCAATGGAGATTCTGAACCGGGGCAGCCGCCCGGAGGACTGGCTGGAAGACCGCTTCGGCATCCTGAGCTCTCCCTACGAGTACAATATCCTACATTTCCATCCGGGTTATCTGGATCAGTACCTTCTGGACAATACTTCCCTGACCCTGCCCCGCTGCCGTGATCTGGCGACCCTGTGTGACCCGCAGGTTCGTCGCTGGCTGGATGAGCATGAGGTGGAACTGACCAACTTTGATGCCCTGTACGAATAACTGCGCCATTTCCAAGTGATACTTTATCATCCTCCATAGGAACGCCGCTGCACAGAATTGCGACCTGTGCGGCGGCGTTTTCTTAGTAATGGCCTAACCCTCTCAGCCAAAGTCTTTAACTGAGAGGGTCACCCCCACCCCCCGTCAAATCGCACTAAAAAATAGACTGCATTTGTTACAAATGACAAACTCATGGAAAACCCCTTGATTTTTATATAAGGGGGGTATAATAAAATGCAAAAGAGCACCCCCACAAAACAGAAGAATCGGCAAACCAGCTGGAAGGCTGCGACGCAAAGCTAAAGGGCCCAGACCGGGCAGCCAGCTGCACTTCCCCATAAGTACACCACAGCGTCACACCAGCCTTTCGGGGCAGGTGCGGCTCCTTTTTACATTTGCGGCGGGTGCAGGGAAAAGCGTTTGGGATACTTCATAAGGGAGGAAAAAGTTTATGAAACCAAAACGTGTAGTAAGTTTGCTGGTGGCGGGCTGTATGGCCGTCTCCATGGTGCCTGCTTCGGCGGTCACGGCGTTTGCGGAAACGGTGGGGAATACGTCTGCCTTGGCTGTGCTGGCACAAAATGCAGCAACAAGCGGCCCTTGCGGTGCAGAAGATCAGACGGAAAGTGTTTCTTGGGAAGTGGAACAAAACAATACGGCTGCGGAGAATCCTACATATACACTGAGCATCGAAGGTTCAGGTGCAATGGCGGATTACAATGCAATCACAGATGATGGAACAGTTGAAGATGACGGAACGGCTAAGAATTATACAATCATAACCCCGCGTGAAAACGCGGGGTTATGATTTGTCCATTTTTCGTGGATGCCCCAAGCGGCTAGATATCCGTAGCAACTCCGAGTTTTCGACTTCTCACGCTTTATCGAAAATTTGGAGGTCACACATGAGTTTTGATCCGAATGCTATTGGTAACCGTATTTTTACTTTGCGTACAAATGCGAAGTTATCGCAGGAAAAACTTGCTGAAAAACTTGGTGTTTCCCATCACCACCTGGGCGATCTTGAAAGGGGAAGCTCCAATGGCTCTGTAAAAATCCTGATCGATATTGCAGAATACTTCCATGTCAGTATGGATTATCTTCTTTTGGGTCGAGATCCTTCTAGGAATCAGTTTCAAAATGAACTGCAAGCCGCTATAGATCATCTTGAAAAAATCAAAGGTCTTTTATAATCACTTCAACAAGAAACGCTCCTGCCAGTTTTACACCGGCAAGAGCGTTTCTTGTGTTATTCAAAAATATCGGCAAGGGTAAGCAGCTGTACTTCTCCGCGTTCCTGTGCCTGAAGCAGACCGTCCGTAAATCCGCCTTTCGAGAAAATGTAGTAGTGGTAGTTTGTTCCTTTCCCAAAGACTGCTGCATATTCCCGAATCAGTTCCAGTTCGTCCAAACCGATTTTTTCATTGCGGTATTTGCAGGAGCCAATGATATAGTCATTACCCTCAACCGGCGTTCCGACAATGTCGATCTGGATCTGCTTCTTTTTTTGAGGGTCGGTTCCCCACCACTGCCCGATCTCACTCAACTCGATAGGAAGATCATTCGCATAATAGAGCAAATAGTCTTGACACATCTTCTCAAAAATCAGGCCCATATAGTCTGGAAAATACTGCTTCACCGCATGGGGGTAGGTCTTTGCGATCCGCCCCGAATCAATGGCACTTGCATTGACCGGCACAAAACGGTACCAAAAACGAAAAAAATTGTCCGCCAGAAGATAGATCGTTTTTTTGCCCGGTTTCTCTGTGATCGGCGTTTCTTTTTTGACGATTCCAAGGTCTATCAACGTTTTGAGGTACTTCGCCACCACAGAGTTTTCTTCACCAACTTTTGTGGTGATGTCGTTCAGGCGAGAAGCCCCCTCTGCAATTGCCTTGATGATTGCATTATAAATTGCAGGCTCACGCAGCTCCTGCTTTAACAGGTTGGCCGGTTCCTCATAGAGGTAGCTGGAACGGTCAAACAAGTTTTCCATCAGTGCTTCATCTACGCTGTCCCGAACATCCAATTTGTTGATATAATGCGGAACGCCGCCTGTGATGCCATAAATCAGGGCGTTATCTTCCTCAGACAGATTCGGATGGAATACCGCAGTTTCCCTATAATCCAGCGGCATGATCTTGAATTGCGCTGTTCTGCGCCCATACAGAGGGCTTTCTTTGCCCAAAACCTGACTTTCCATAAAACTCATGGACGAGCCACACAGGATCAGGTACATTTGGGACTCTGTCCATTTATGGTCGATGATGTGCTGAAGCATTGCGGAAATAGCGGGTTTAGCCTTTGCAAGATAAGGATACTCATCAATTACAAATACGATCCGCTGCTCCTTGGAGAGAGCTGTCAGTTCGTCCAATGCTGCATCGTAGGTTGTAAATTCCGGAGATGATTCTGCATTGGGTCGTTCAAAACTCATGATTGCCTTGGACAAGGCTTCCAGATTTTCTTTTCCGGTCGTATTCAAGGCAGAGAAGAAAATGGTCGGTTTATCCTTGCAGAATTCATTGATCAGCGCAGTTTTTCCAACACGGCGTCTGCCGTAAATGACAACGCATTCAAACTTTCCATTCTCATATCGTTTGTTTAACTTCCGAAGTTCCTCATCGCGGCAGTAAAATCGGCTCATTTTGTTCCCTCCCCAAAGTGTATTTATCGAATTTATATACTCGTAAGTTAGTTTCTTACGAGTATAATACTTCATTTCTTACATAAAGTCAAGAAATATATTTTTGACGGCTCATCGAGAAACAGGAACGATACTTCCTATTTTCCTCAAAAATTGTGAACTCTGAGTTCCTGTTCATTTCGTTCCGCATCGGTTACAATACAGCCATAGCTTCGGAAAGCGTTCAAAGCAGCCCTCAAGCTATCCCGCCCCTTGAAAATTGAACACGCATTCTTCAGTCACGTTCCTGTGATGATGAGCCACGTCCGTAACAAATGCGATGATCTCCCACTGAGGGAATGAGCGGTAGGTTGACGGTAAATGGATGACAGCTTCTCCATAGCTAAGAGCCATCACAGAATAATGATACTTCTGCCTTCGGGCAGCTCGGTGAGAACCACGGAGAGGTGAGAACCCTATGGATTCGGTACGCTGCCGGACGGCTGAAAGATTTCCCACACGAAAACTGAGTTTTCGTTTTCCGGGGATGTCGGGGACAAATACGGAAAGGTATAGAACTATAAATCACAGCATTTTTGCTGTTTGAGATAGTAGGGTGGGCTGTGCGAGCAGCCCACTGTTACATATACGGATAGAAAGGAGAAATCCAAATTGGCAACACGAGGCAAAAAAGAGAAAAAGTATCCGCCTATGCCCGCAAACTGGATGTACAAGCGCGGGGATGTCTACATGATGGATCTGAATCCTTACAGCGGTTCCGAACAAGGCGGCATCCGACCTGCCATTGTTGTCCAGAACGATGACGGTAATTTTTATTCCAATGTTCTTCTGGTCGTTCCGCTGACAACACAGATCAAAAAGCGAAATATGCCGACGCATTTTATTCTGCACAATCGCTTTTTGAGTGCGCCATCTATGGCGATTTGCGAAAGTCCGCGCCCCGCAGATAAATCCAGAGTGTTAAGCTACCTTGGGCACCTGTCCAAATATGAAATGCGGCAACTGATCGTGCCGCGCGACACTTATCAGCGTGCTCTTCACCCCGCTCGTGTTGCCCGCATCGCAAAAGAATTTGACGAGCGGGTTGCCAATGAGCCGAAGATCAGCTTCCGGGATGGTCACTACTATGTGATGGACGGACAGAACACCATCGCTGCACGGAAATTTCTGAACGGCGGCGAAGATTTGCAGATTCGCTGCAAGGTTTATTTTGGTATGACAGAACGAGAAGAAGCCCTCCTGTTTGCACAGCAGACAGGCATTTCGGAACGGCTGAGTGCAGGACAGAAGCTCCGTGCCCTGATTTTTGCAGGTGAGCCTGCTGCCGTTGCATTCCAGCAGGCCACCGAATTGGCTGGCGTTCATCTTTCTTTTGAAGAAGGCCGGGGCAAGCAGTGGATCAGCTGCATCGCAACCGCCTATCACGAATTCATCCGGCTTGGTCCTGAACTGTATATCGAATCCCTTGATGTTTTGCTGAATGCGTGGGACGGAGAACCTGATTCCATGAGTTCTGCAAATCTGCTCGGCATCTGCCGCTTTGTAGAACTGTACCACTCCGAATACAGTAAAAGCCGTCTGATTGCCAAACTGCGGCAGGTCGATGCATTCACGATTTTTCGCCTTGCACGAACCGCAGGCGTAAGCCTTCCCGGCAAGACGAAGTACCTTCAGCAGGTCTATACTATTTATAATGGTGGCAGCCGCCGGGCTGCATTGCCGCTCAAGTTTTAACTTTAAGTATATTTAACGAGGTATTATCCAATGATTATCCATGAAGAACCTTCGCCCAACTCGGTTTCCTCCCCTGTTTCCACAGCAAAGGACAGCCGCTGCTATACCGTAGAAGACCTGATGGAAATGCTGCTCCTGAGCCGTCCCACTGTCTACCGTCTACTGAAGCAGAACGAATTCCGCTGGTTCAAGGTAAGCGGCGCTTACCGTATTTCCAAAGCCAGCTTTGAAGCATGGCTCAATGATGGCACTGTTGAACGCAATCCTGCTGTTTGACATCCTCAACATTTCACGCGAAATCTGCTATTCTTTAGCCGGGATGAGAAATCCCGGCTAAACTTTTACATAGATAGAGAGGTGTCTTTCATGGATGATATGCGGAATACTTCGGCTCCCTTATACGGAAAAGCTGAACCTGCCACTACCAAAACCACCATGTCGGTTCGTGAGATGCGGCAGCTTCTCGGCCTTGGCAAAACAGACAGCTATTGGCTGCTTCATAAGAATCTCTTTGAAGTCATTCTGATAAACGACAAAAGGCGTATCGTTATTTCCAGCTTTGAGAAATGGTATGCCAATCAGGTCAAATATCATAAGGTCAATGGTTCGCCACCGGGCGAGGAACTTTGCAAACGGTCCTATTCCGTTCCTGACGCCGCCGAGATATTGAAGGTGAAACCCGAAACGATCTATACACTCATCCGACAGGGCAAGTTGAAAACAGAAACGGCAGACTTCTGTATGAGAATTCCCAAAGAGGACTTTGAGCGGTGGTACCGATCACAAAGTCGCTACCGCACAGCAGCCGACCGTGAGCGTGACCGGGAGATTGAAGCGCAAACCATCTCCATCCCGGAAATGGCAAAACTACTCGGTATCCCACGCAAGAATGTTTATGGGATTCTTGATTGCAAAAAATACCGAGATTGTTTCGTCATTGAGCGCGTGGCCGACAGGCCGCGCATTACCAAAAAAAGTTTTAAGGCATGGCTTAAAAGCCAATCTACATACCAACTTCAAAAACCGAAAAAAGAAACGCATGAGGAGCCGCCGCTAAAACTGCAATGTCCCAAGAATGGGAAATACTACAGTTTTCAGGAAATTCAGGCTTTTTACGGAATCAGCCGCCCAACACTTGACTCGTGGGTTCTCAAAGAAGGAATTCCAACGATGAAGTTGGGAAGGGTAAAACGCATCCAAAAAGATGCTTTCGATGAAGTTCTGAAGTCCAAACGTAAAGTAGAGGAGGATGTATAATGGCTAGCATTGTCAAACGCAATAACCGATACTGCGTTGTCTATACCTACAAACACACTAATGGAACGCTAAAGCAGAAATGGGAAACCTTTACCGACCTTGCAGATGCCAAAAACCGTAAGAAAGAGGTCGAATACAAAGAATCCGTCGGTACCTTTGTGGCACCCCAGTGCCGAACTCTAAAAGACCTGCTTAAAGAATACGTCACCCTGTACGGAAGAACCAAATGGGCACTTTCAACCTATCAATCAAACACTGCACTGATTTCAAACTACATAGAACCGCTTATCGGCTCAATGAAGCTGCAAGATCTCACCACCCGCGTAATTGAGGGATATTATCAGCGGCTGCTTAAATACGAAGCCGTTGACCCTATGTGTGGAAAGCGTCAGCATCAATACGTTTCTCCCGGCACGGTTCGTTCGGTTCACAAAATTTTGAGAAGTGCCTTTGAGCAGGCTGTAAAGTGGGAACTTATGGAAAAGAATCCCTGTATTTATGCCACCTTGCCCAAATACACTGCAAAGAAGCGTGATATCTGGACTGCCGAGACCCTGTTCCATGCCTTAGAAGTCTGTGATGATCCACGGCTCCGGCTTTGCATCAACCTCTCCTTCTCTTGTTCCCTGCGCTTAGGGGAATTGCTCGGTCTGACATGGGATTGTGTGGATATCTCCCCCGAAAGCATTGAAGCCGGGCGAGCCTCCATTTACATAAATAAGGAATTGCAGCGTGTAGATATTGCTTCGCTGAACGCCTTGGAAAATAAAAATGTCATCACTCGTTTTCCCTCGCTGAGTTCCCGCTGCACCACGGTCCAGGTTCTGAAAAGCCCTAAAACAGACAGCAGTATCCGAACCATTTTTCTCCCCAAAACAGTTGCTGAAATGCTTGTCCACTATAAAGCCGAGCAGGACATGACAAAGGACGCACTGGGTGCAGAGTATGCAGACTATAATCTCGTGGTTGCCGGCCCGCTGGGAATGCCGACCGAACAATCCACCATTAACGGTGCATTGAAGCAGCTGATTGAGGAAAACGATCTCCCCAAAGTGGTTTTCCACAGCTTCCGACACTCCAGCATTACATACAAGCTCAAGCTGAACGGCAGCGATATCAAAGCCGTGCAGGGCGATTCCGGTCATGCACAGGCTTCGATGGTCACCGAGCAGTACGCACACATTCTGGATGATGATCGGCGTTTGAACGCACAACGATTCGACGATTTCTTCTATCAGCATCATGGTGCAGAGCCTGAAGCCCTCCCTCGCGCAGAGCAATCCACTCCCAAAGCCAGTCCAGTCGATACAGATGCGGCAGCAGCTCTTGCTAAACTGCTGGCTGACCCCTCTATGGCCGAACTCATCAAAAATCTTGCAAAGAACTTATAAGCCCCTATACATCTG
>ENA-OZRW01000249-OZRW01000249.1-human-gut-metagenome-genome-assembly--contig:-NODE-249-length-9840-cov-4.977312_pt1 | contig 9840 bp, 9 predicted proteins | sample MGYA00243271_ERZ653949 | MGnify/ENA primary metagenome ERZ653949 (study PRJEB26926, sample SAMN06164710) | human gut metagenome | biome: ENVO:00009003; feature: ENVO:2100002; material: ENVO:00002003... | reverse complement strand
GGGCTCGGAGATGTGTATAAGAGACAGTTACCGTACAATGCGCACCGCGCGAGTTTGACATGTGTTCTATCATCAATGCCAAATCGGGACGCTGCCCCGAAAACTGCAAATGGTGCGCACAATCTTCCCATTACCATACCAAAGCCGAAATCTACGACCTGCTCCCCGCAGAAGAGTGCCTCAAACAGGCGCAATACAATGAGCGGCAAGACATCAACCGTTTCTCCCTCGTCACCAGCGGCCGAAAACCTTCTTCCCGGCAAATGAAACACCTTTGCGACACTGCACGTCACATGCGCCGGCACTCATCCATACAGCTGTGCGCTTCTTTAGGGCTCTTGAACGAAAAAGAGCTGCACGATCTGTACGACGCCGGTATCACACGCTATCATTGTAACTTGGAGACAGCCCCTTCTTTCTTCCCCACCCTGTGCGGCACGCACACACAAGAAGATAAATTACATACATTGCAGGCTGCCCGCAATGTCGGTATGGACATTTGCAGCGGCGGTATCATCGGTATGGGTGAAACCATGGAACAGCGTATTGAGTTTGCCTTTACCCTGAAAAAACTGGAAGTACAATCTATTCCCATCAACCTGCTCAGTCCCATTCCGGGCACTCCGCTGGAAGGCCAACAACCCTTGACGGATGAAGAGGTACTTGTAACGATCGCCCTTTTCCGTTTCATCAATCCCACCGCCTATCTGCGTTTTGCAGGCGGACGTTCGCAACTGAGCAAAGAAACAGTCAAGCAATCCCTTTACATAGGCATCAATTCGGCAATTGTCGGTGACCTGCTGACAACACTCGGCTCTAAAGTTTCCGAAGACAAGAAACTGATAGAAGAAGCCGGATATGAGTTCTGTGATTCACAATTCGACCGCGAGCATCTGTGGCATCCATATACATCGACTACCAACCCGCTTCCTGTATACAAAGTGAAGCAAGCGGACGGCGCCACCATTACACTGGAAAGCGGCCAGACGCTGATAGAAGGCATGTCCTCCTGGTGGTGTGCTGTGCATGGTTATAATCATCCAGTGCTGAATCGGGCTGCAACGGAGCAGCTTAGCAAGATGTCACACGTCATGTTCGGAGGGCTGACACACGACCCTGCTATCGAACTGGGAAAATTACTGTTGCCGTTAGTACCGCCTTCCATGCAGAAGATATTCTATGCCGATTCCGGTTCAGTAGCGGTGGAAGTGGCGTTGAAAATGGCTGTACAGTACTGGAGCGCAAGAAATCAGGCGAAGAAGAATAACTTCGTTACCATACGAAGCGGATATCATGGAGATACGTGGAATGCCATGTCTGTATGCGACCCTGTAACGGGGATGCATTCCCTGTTCGGTTCGGCACTGCCTGTACGGTACTTCGCTCCCCAGCCCCACTCACGTTTCGACGGCGAGTGGGATCCGGCAGACATTCTTCCTCTGAAAGAAATCATAGAACAGCATGCCGATGAATTAGCAGCCTTGATACTGGAACCCATAGTGCAAGGTGCAGGAGGAATGTGGTTCTACCATCCGCAATACTTACGCGAAGCAGCAAAATTATGCCGGGAGCATCATCTATTGCTTATCTTTGATGAAATAGCAACCGGCTTCGGACGTACCGGAAAACTTTTCGCCTGGGAACATGCCGGAATAGAGCCAGACATCATGTGCATCGGCAAGGCCCTGACCGGAGGCTATATGACACTTTCCGCCGTACTGGCTACTAACGAGGTGGCAGATACAATCTCCAATCATGCTCCGAATGCGTTTATGCATGGTCCTACTTTCATGGGAAATCCTCTGGCATGTGCCGTAGCATGTGCATCGGTGCGTCTGCTCACATCACCCGAATATAACTGGCAAGAGAAAGTTGCCCATATCGAAGCACAGTTGAAACGGGAACTGGAACCTGCACGACAATTACCGCAAGTGGCCGATGTACGGATACTCGGAGCTATCGGTGTCATAGAAACCAAAAAGCCTGTGGACATGGCATGGATGCAACGCCGCTTCGTTGAAGAGGGAATTTGGGTACGTCCGTTCGGCAGACTGGTCTACCTGATGCCCCCTTTTATTATAAAACCGGAACAACTCAGTAAATTAACAAAAGGACTGATTAAGGTGATAGACCAGTCATATTAAACAATTTTCAATTATGAGTCTGTTGAAACAAATGCAGCAAGAGCTGCTACAACTGGAAGAGCATAGTAATCTGCGCCACTTACCCAAAATGACACATGACGGACGGGAAGTTATCGTAAACAATAAACGCATGCTGAACCTATCTTCCAACGACTATCTGGGACTGGCATCAGACAGGGCATTGCGTGAAGAGTTTCTCCGCACACTTACCCCGGATACGTTCCTGCCTTCTTCTTCCTCTTCCCGACTGCTAACAGGTAATTTTACAGTCTACGAAGAACTGGAAGCTGAGCTATCACACCTTTTCGGTACGGAAGCTGCCTTGGTCTTCAACAGCGGTTATCACGCCAACACAGGCATTCTACCCGCTGTCAGCGATGCACACACCCTGATACTTGCCGACAAACTTGTTCACGCCAGCTTGATTGACGGTATCCGCCTTTCGGCAGCCAAATGCATCCGATACCGCCACAATGGCCTGACGCAACTGGAAAGACTGTTGGAGGAACATCATACTACCCATCACCGGGTCATCATCGTCACCGAAAGTATCTTCAGTATGGATGGTGACCAAGCTGATTTACAGAAACTAACAGAACTAAAGCGCAAGTATGACAATGTCCTGCTCTACGTAGATGAAGCACACGCCTTCGGTGTACGCGGCAGGCAAGGACTCGGTTGTGCCGAAGAATTCCATTGCATTCACGACATTGACTTCCTTGTCGGTACATTCGGTAAAGCGGCTGCATCTGTCGGCGCCTATATTGTATGCAAAAAGGTAATACGGGAATATCTCGTAAACCGTATGCGCACCCTCATCTTCACCACCGGGCTGCCACCGGTAAACATTGCATGGACCTTGTTTATCGTACGCCGTTTGGCTGACATGCAGGAACGGCGCAAACATTTGGCGCATATCAGCCGGACGCTTCGCGAAGCTTTACAGGTACGAGGGTATACATGCCCCAGCGTCAGCCATATTGTCCCAATGATAATCGGCCCGAGCGCAGACACAGTCCTACAGGCGGAAGCACTGCAACGGCATGGATTTTACGCCCTGCCAGTCCGTCCGCCGACAGTACCGGAGGGCATGTCGCGCATCCGCTTTTCGCTGACAGCGGAAATCAGAAAGGAAGAAATAGAAGAGCTGAGTAATAACATCAGCGCCTATACCGACTAATAATAATTCGATTTTAAATATTCACTTACTAACCAGAAAAGAATCATGAAACAAGTTTATATCGTACACGAAAATCATCCCAAACTACTATTACTGTTTGCCGGTTGGGCAGCGGATGAAACCCCTTTCAAGCAATACCGTCCCAAAGGGATGGACTATATGGTTTGCTACGACTACCGAACACTCGATTTTGATAAGTCCATTTTCGACCGCTACCAGCGTGTGAATGTGGTAACTTGGTCCATGGGAGTGTGGGTAGGTTCTCTCATACTCAGCAATATCCCCCAAAATAAGATCCTCAGCATAGCTTTCAATGGGAGCATATCCCCCATTGACAATTTGGAAGGTATTCCCCTGAAAACCTATCAAGCCACTCTTGACGGGCTCACTCCCGCCTCGCTCCAGAAGTTCCTGCGCCGCATGTGCAAAGACAGTGACGCTTACAAAGCATTCATGGAAATAACTCCCCGCCGGAACTTCGATGAAATAAAAGAAGAACTGAGACTCATTAAGGAACAATACTTCGAGATGCATGGAAGCATAGAGAAAAAGGACATATATAACGAAAAAGATGAAGATAAGTTTCAGGAATACTACGACAAATACAACTACGAGTACGACTATGTTTTTATTGGCAACAACGACCGGATATTTCCTCCCGAAAATTTGAGAATCAACAATGAAAGCCCGGTGCATAGCAATGTAATCCTGACAGACAACGCACATTATGACGAACCTATGTTCCGTTTTCTGCTGCAAGATATGTGGGAAATGACTGTTGATGACTTTATATGCCATCTCAAAACCATAAACATTGATGAAACGATAGAGGAATGACTTTCAATCCCATCCAATCCATTGATAAAACGCTTGTTGCCAAACGCTTTGCCCACGCCCGTAACACATATGGGCGAGAAGCACGCGTACAACAGCAGGTAGCGGAGAAGATGCTTCGCCTGCTGATGGAGCACACCGGAAAGCACTCCGCCGCACCAAACAGTACCGGCAACACACTAAGCTGTCCTGAGAGCATCTCCCCTTTCCGCAAGGTTGCGGAATTCGGATGCGGAACAGGCTGCTATTCGCGTTTACTGCTGCACACCCTGCAACCGGAAAGCCTATTACTCAATGACCTATGCCCCGAAATGGAAGAATGTATAAAGGACATCTGCGATCGGGACAACAAAGGACGAGTCAAATTCATGCCTTGTGATGCGGAAACCCTTGAGTTTCCACAGGAAACGGACTTGATAACTTCCTGTTCCACCCTGCAATGGTTTGCCGACACGAAGCGGTTCTTCACCCGTTGCCATCGCTTCCTGTCGGACGGTGGTATCCTTGCCTTCAGCACTTTTGGCAAACAGAATATGCAGGAAATACACACCCTGACAGGAAACGGGCTGGAGTACCTGCCCCTCGATAGCCTGAAAAAGCTGCTTTCACCTCTTTTCGAAATTATTTATGCTGAAGAAGAGATTGTCATTCTGCCTTTTGGCACTCCGCTCGAAGTGTTGCAACATCTCAAACAGACCGGAGTTACAGGCACTGAAAAGAGAGTATGGACTCGCGGACGACTGCAGAACTTCTGCAACGAATATATCCGGATGTATAGCAATACGGATCACAGTGTATCGCTGACGTATCATCCGATTTATATTATTGCCAGGAAGAGAATAAAACAAGAAGAAGAAACATATATTTAATCAAAGTATAAGAAAGTATGGAATCGAACATATATTTTATCAGTGGCATTGACACCGATGCCGGAAAGAGCTATTGCACAGCTTGGTACGCCAAACAACTCTCCTTAAACGGACAGCGTATTATCACCCAAAAGTTTATCCAGACCGGAAATACAGGTCACTCCGAAGACATTGATCTGCACCGGCGCATCATGGGAACAGGTTATCTGCCTGAAGATAAAGAAGGGCTCACCATGCCCGAAATATTCTCTTACCCCTGTTCTCCCCACCTTGCCGCACATATTGACAACCGCCCTATCGACTTTAACAAAATAGAACGTTCCACCCAAGAACTGGCCCGTCGTTACGATACCGTATTTATAGAGGGAGCCGGTGGTTTAATGGTTCCTTTGACAGAAGAATATCTCACCATTGACTACATTGCAGAAAAAAAATACCCCCTCATCTTCGTAACATCCGGCAAACTGGGTAGCATCAACCATACCCTGTTAAGTCTCGAAGCCATTAAACATCGAGGAATTCCGCTCGATACCGTATTGTATAATCTCTACCCTACGGTGGAAGACAAGACCATACAAAATGATACAATGCAATACATACAGAAGTATCTTTCCAAGCATTTCCCCGAAACAAAATTTAAGGCAGTACCGGAAATAAATAATCTGCATTAATCCATGCAATCTATGGTGAATTTTGTAACTTTGCACGTTATAAAATTCACCATAAATTACATGGAAGCATTAACATTCGATACAACAGAAAAGATATTACTCGCAGCGACGGGAGTTCTTTTTGTTATCCAAATCCTTTATTACTTTTGTCTGTACAACCGTATCCATTTACATAATCGTGCTGTAAAGCGAAGTAATGTACACTTTTCCCAGGAATTACCTCCCGTATCGGTCATCATCTGCGCCCGGGAAGAGTCCGAGAACTTGCGTCGCAACCTCACCGCGGTTTTAGAACAAGACTATCCACAGTTTGAAGTTATCGTCATCAATGACGGTGACACTGACGAAAGCGAAGACTACCTCACACTGTTGGAAGAGAAATATCCACACCTCTATCACAGCTTTGTTCCAGATTCCTCCCGCTATATCAGCCGGAAAAAACTTGCCGTAACACTCGGCATCAAAGCAAGCAAATACGACTGGCTCGTCTTTACCGAAGCCAACTGCCAACCGCAAAGCAACCAATGGCTACGCCTGCTGGCACGCAATTTCACCTCACGCACACAAGTTGTCCTGGGATACAGCGGCTACGAACGCGGCAGAGGTTGGCTGCACAAGCGCATAGCGTTCGACAACCTTTTCACTTCCATGCGTTATCTCGGTTTCGCACTTGCCGGAAGCCCCTATATGGGTATCGGACGAAATCTTGCTTACCGCAAGGAACTGTTCTACCGGGAGAAAGGCTTCTCCGCACATCTCAACCTTCAACGAGGTGACGACGACCTCTTTGTCAACCATATAGCCACTGCAGAAAATACGCGTGTAGAAACTGACGCAGATGCCATTGTACGCATGCAGCCTGTATCCGGTGCCAAAGACTGGCGGGAAGAAAAAATAGGTTATGCATCTACTGCCCGGCTCTATCATGGCGCACAACGCTGGCTGGCCGGGTTGGAAACGACTACCCGCCTGACATTCTACACTGTGTGGATAGCTCTGCTCGTGATAAGCGTACTGAATTTTCACTGGTTGGCAGCAGGCATCACATTTCTCATCTGGGTACTCCGCTTCATCCTACAAGCAGTCATCATCAATAAGACTGCAAAAGAATTGAACGATCAACGCAGATACTATTGGACGCTGCCTGTCTTTGATATACTTCAGCCTATGCAATCTCTCCATTGGAAACTCTATTGCATGTTCAGAAAGAAAAGCGGATTCCTGAGAAAGTAGCACCTCATCCCAGAAGATGAAACCGATGTCGGCTTACTCATAACGCATGGAATTGGCCGGATGAATTCGTGTAATAAGATACGATGGCCCCAACAACATTATGACTGATGCCAATAGAGTGCCGACATTCAGCAACAAGAAGATCCAGATATTGAGAGATACAGGAACGGTGTCCATATAATAAGTCTCCGGATCAAGACGAAACACTCCAAAGCCTTTCTGGACGAAATAAAAAGCCAAGCCTATTACATTCCCCCACAACATACCTTTTCCTATAAGGAACACTGCCAACCAAAGAAACAATTTACGGATAGTGAAATTATTGGCACCCAAAGATTTTAGAACACCAATCATGGATGTACGCTCAATAATGATAATCAGCAGCCCGGAGACCATTGTGAAACCGGCAACTCCGATCATCAGAATAAGAATAACCCATATATTAACATCCAAAATGCTGAGCCATGCAAAGACTTGCGGATTGAGTTGTTCCACATTCAACACGCAATAATCCGCGCCATAAGGGTCGGGAGATTGTCCTATCTCATCAGCAATCTGATAGGTGGCTTCTTCCAGCTTGTCGTAATCATACAACCCCAGTTCCAGTCCACTCACCTGATCAGGCTGCCATTTGTTCAGGCGGTTCACCATACACAAGTCGGTAAGCAGGAACAAATTATCGTATTCGGAAAAGTTGGTCTGATAAATGCCCACCACCGTCAGACGACGTGCACGCACATCATCTTGTATATAATATGTATCTATCTTATCACCAAGCTTCAACTTCATTTTGTCGGCGATCACCTTCGAGATAACAACCCTATTAGTAGAAGCAGAATCACTGAACTGCGGAAATTCCCCCTCCACCAAATGACGGCGAAAAAAAGAAGTGGCATATTCAGGACCTATGCCCTTCAGCACCATCCCTTGAAAGGCATCAGCTGTCTTTATCATACCCGGTTTGGTGGAATAACGCTGTACATGCTTCACTTCAGGATTATCCGTAAGGACAGCAATCATGCTGTCCGTCACAGCTATGGGGCGAGTTTCAAAGGAGCGTGCCGCATCCGAATTGCTAATCTGAATATGGGAACCGAAACCTATTATTTTATCACGCACCTCACTCTTGAACCCGATTATCACCGACACTGCAATAATCATTACAGCCAGCCCGATAGCAATACCAAGAGTTGCTATCAGCACAGCAGGGCGGGAAACTTTCTTCTCCGCATCACTGTTACGATAAATACGAAGAGCAAGGAAACGAGATAAATCCATAAAACAAACCCTTATTTTTCAGGATACAGACTATGAGGACATTATGTATTCGTGAAATCTGTATCCCACTGTTTCATTCCGTACGTCCCGGATAAGCTTCGAGTGCTTTGGAGAGCACAAATAACGCGCGTGTCAAATCTTCTTTCTTCAATACATAAGCTATGCGGACTTCGTTACGGCCGGACCCCGGAGTTGTATAGAAGCCGGAAGCCGGAGCCATGAAAACAGTCTGCCCTTCGTACTCGAAATCGGAGAGACACCATGCACAAAACTTGTCCGAATCGTCTACCGGCAATTTGGCTACGGTATAAAACGCACCCATAGGAATGGGCGAGTATACGCCGGGAATACGGTTCAAACCGTCAATCAGACATTTACGGCGTTCCACATACTCGTCGTAAGTATCACGCAAATAGTCCTCCCCGGCATCCAAAGATGCTTCGGCGGCAATCTGTCCTATCAATGGAGGGCTTAAACGCGCCTGACAAAATTTCATAACGGCATCGCGTATTTCTTTGTTCTTCGTTATCAGTGCACCGACACGAATGCCACACTCCGAATAACGTTTGGAAACAGAATCAATCAGGACAACATTATTCTCGATACCTTCCAAGTGGCAGGCAGAAATATAAGGAGATCCCGTATAGATAAACTCACGATATACCTCGTCGGAGAAAAGGAAAAGGTCGTACTTCTTCACAAGGTCACGTATCTGATTCATCTCGCGGCGAGTGTAAAGATAGCCGGTAGGATTATTGGGATTACAAATAAGGATGGCACGTGTACGGTCGTTAATAAGTTCCTCGAACTTTTCTACCTTAGGCAGTGAAAAACCCTCTTCTATGGTTGTTGCAATCGTACGTATCTTAGCTCCGGCAGAAATGGCAAACGCCATATAATTGGCATAAGCCGGCTCCGGCACAATTATCTCATCACCCGGATTCAGACATGCCATGAAAGAAAACAAGACTGCTTCCGAACCGCCGGAAGTGATGATGATATCATCGGCGGTAAGCTTGATGTTGTATTTATCGTAATATCCCACCAACTTCTCACGATAACTGCGATAGCCTGCGCTGGGACTGTATTCCAAGACTTTACGGTCAATATTGCGAATAGCGTCAATCGCGACTTGCGGCGTAGGCAAATCAGGTTGTCCAATATTGAGATGGAATACATGGATGCCCCTTTGTTTGGCTGCATCTGCCAAAGGAGCCAGCTTTCTGATAGGAGATGCGGGCATCTCCATTCCGCGAATAGAAATTGTTGGCATGAGTTCTTTTATATCATTTTATCATTTAAGTCGCAAATGTAGTGATTTATTTGATACTAAAGGGAAGCTAAGACATAAAAACTTTAAAAACCTTAGCAAGGTTAAAAACGTTATGGGATTTTGAAAATAAAGCTATACATTTGTCATACGGAAAACTTAAAACAATATCATAATGACCATACACCTTATCTCATTCGCTTCAATACTTCACAAACAAGTCTCGCTACGTAGCTCGCACGAAGCTATTTTGAGCGAGATTGAAAAATATTATACTGTAAAGTTCGTCGACCATCAAGATATGGACAAACTTAGTAGCTGTCTCTTATACACATCTCCGAGCCCACGAGACTAGCGCTCA
>ENA-OZRW01000248-OZRW01000248.1-human-gut-metagenome-genome-assembly--contig:-NODE-248-length-9856-cov-9.620855_pt1 | contig 9856 bp, 7 predicted proteins | sample MGYA00243271_ERZ653949 | MGnify/ENA primary metagenome ERZ653949 (study PRJEB26926, sample SAMN06164710) | human gut metagenome | biome: ENVO:00009003; feature: ENVO:2100002; material: ENVO:00002003... | reverse complement strand
CAAAATCTATGCCCCTCATACCCGCTACGAACGGCTTTTTCTCGGAGTCGGCACCGCCACCCTGGTGCTCTCGCTCCTGGTGTCAAACTTCCTTTATCTCTTTGACATCTCCTGGTTACTCCTTGCCCTCTGCCTCTTCATGGCGGGCTACCTCGCCTGGCAGTCACTGGGACAACGATTGAACAGCTGTCTGCTAATCGCTGTCTTTACCCTCGGCAGTACCGCCTTCCTTTATACCGCAGACTTCGCACTCAACAAGGTGCTCGAACCGCACCAACGCTTGCGCATCCAGGTGCTACTCGGTATGAACGAAGACAACCACGGTGCGGGTTACAACGTCAATCAGAGTAAAATCGCCATTGGCTCGGGCGGTCTCGAAGGCAAGGGATTTATGAACGGCACGCAAACGAAACTCAAATATGTGCCTGAACAAGACACGGACTTCATCTTCTGTACCGTGGGCGAAGAGCAAGGTTTCCTTGGTTCAGCCGGCGTGCTGCTCCTCTTCCTGCTACTTATTCTGCGACTCATTTGGATTAGTGAACGCCAAGTCACGACTTTCGGCCGCGTGTACGGCTATTCCGTGCTGAGCATCCTCCTTTTCCACGTATTCATCAACATAGGCATGGTTATGGGTCTCACGCCCGTCATCGGCATCCCGCTGCCCTTCTTCAGTTACGGCGGTTCCTCCCTTTGGGGCTTTACCCTGATGCTCTTCATACTATTGCGCATTGACGCAGGCCGTCCGCGCCGCGTACTGCGCCGTAACTGATACACTTCCTAATTCATCGTAGCATAATCACTCTCTCACTATAGACAATGAATTACAATCATAATCACCAACCCAAAAAAGGTAGCCGCATCGCATTGACACTTACAGCCTGTCTGCTTATCGTATGCGCCATTATCTATATGAAACGTTCGACAACGGAGGAAAAGGCACGCACGTTTTCCGGCAAAACATCGACCGCATCACATCCCATAGCCATTCCCGATACCAGCATTGGCTCGGACGTACTCTCAACTACTCCCGATACCATCATCCCTTCCACGCTCTCCGACACCCTGCTTGGTAAGGACAAACGCGAACCCTTCGAAGCGGGTTACGAAGATGGATACGCGGCGGGCTGTGACGACGGAGCTACAGGCAACGACCACGCCATGTACGACGAGTCAAACAACTTCCGCAAAGAAAGCGAACAAGCTGACTATGTGTCGGGCTACCGCGAAGGCTATGCCAAAGGGGTTGAAGACGGCAAAGAGGGACGGCAATTTAATATCTAACCCAGCCTCCCTTCTCCCCTTTATCCGCTTCGCGTACCCATCAACCTGCCTTAACCGAAATGTGTCCTCGTCGTGGAAGAATACACATTGACAGTCTTACAATGTGTACTCGTCACCTACGAGAACACATCGATAGCCTTACAATGTGTACTCGTCACCTACGAGAACACATCAATAGCCTTACAATGTGCACTCGTCACCTACGAGAACACATCGACAGCCCTACAATGTGTACTCGTCACCTACGAGAACACATTGACAGGGACTCTTTGTGTACTCGTAGGTGACGAAGCCACATTGATAAAGAATCAATCGGCTTACGCAGACGTGTAGCTTACTTACGCTGAAATACATGGGGGCGAAAACCAACCGAAAGGAACCTGGCACTCTGCACGAAGGGCTTCACTCCAGATTATTCAGCTCAATTGTTTTACCCCACAGCCTTCCTCTGTATGCGTTTTTATCTGTTTCTATTCTTCGCACTCTTTCTTTCGGGTAGTGCCTATGCTTCGCCTATCAACATAGCCGAAGCACACAAGGTGGCTCGGCGGTGGTGGCAATTGCGCGAACAACGCACTCCTGTCTCACTGCAACTATATGCCACCATGCCTACAGGCTATGTCTTTGGTCACGCAAACGAGTTTGTCGTCGTGGCTACCGACGACTGCCTGCCCAAAATCTTGGGCTACGGCACCACGCAGCGTTCTCCCTCCATCCTTTCGCCCACGACGCGAAGCACTGAGGCGAACTTGCCGCCCGCTCTCCGCGCACTCCTGGCAGCTCCGCTCAAGCTACGCGCTACCGGAAACCGCACTTATCCTCCCGAGGGGGCACAGTGGCAAAAAGTCGCTCCGTTGCTGACCACTACGCGCCATCAATATGCACCCTACAACGCGGCTTGTCCTTATTGGACGGATACAGACGGCAAGGTGTCGGAGCAACGTTGCATCGTGGGCTGTGTGGCTACGGCTATGGAACAGATTCTGACTTACTACCGCCGCACGTACACGCTTTGCGACACCTTACAGGGTTGGAAGACGGAACACTACACCATTGACGATGTATTGCCCGGCAAGACGGTGGACAGCCGCTTGATTCGCGACCACTATGAACTGACGGAAACGGGTACTCCTGAGGTCGACGCGGTGGCGCGTCTGTCGTATTATCTGGGCGTGGCGGCGCACATGAATTGGGGGTTGGAATCGAGCGGAGCGAATACGAGCCGCCTGGCAGAACCTTTGCGCCGCGCCTTCGGACTGAAGTACGTACATTACCTGGACAGTTACCGCTACGAACCGACTGCCTTTTGGAACTTTCTGGCTCAGGAGATTCAACACCGCCGTCCGGTTTATTATGCAGGCTCGATTATGCAGACGGGCGGTCATGCCTTTGTGCTCGACGGGCTGGACGAACGCGGGATGTTTCACGTCAACTGGGGGTACGATGGGCAATTTGACGGCTACTTCCGCCTCGACGTATTGGCTCATCCCGTTCCCGCAGCCAATCGGGAGGACTTCGTCGAGAGTGGCTTTTTCTGTAACCAAGAAGCCTTGGTGGTGTGTCCCGATTCTGTGACTGATGCCTCCCTGCCCGATACGTTGCACCGTACGGGACGCGAAGTGGTCATCGAATCATTGACTCCCCTCTGCAGTCCACAAGCGAATTGCTACACGCCTCTGCAACTGGTACTTCACAATACATCGGACCAATCGCTAACCACCCCCTTTGCCCTGTTGCTCAACGTACCGACGGACACGGCGTTGACTCAACAAGGTACTTGGCTCAACTATACCGGACGCACGCTCCGTGCGCACGAACGTGACACGGTCATCGTTCATACGCTCTTTCCCCGAAGTGGAGCACATTTACTATCGGTCAGTCCGGACGGTGAACAGTTGACTTTCTCTCTGCCGATTGACATTGGAAACAGGGGTACGAAGGACATCATCAGCGAACAACCGCAGGTGAGTTTCCTTGACCCTCATACTGCTGTCATCACACAGCGGTATGCCAATCGACACGCAAACGAACGCGCAGCGGAGACCTTCATCTACGATTTGCTTGACGACTCAACGGGCTTGAGTGCTCGCATCGACCATTACCTCTACCTCGCGCCGCAAACTGACACGACGGAAACGGTACGTTTTTCAGCCCTTCGTCCTGGTGCGAGCTACACGTTCCGCCTCCGAAAAAGTTGGGGCGTTGTACAAACGCTTTCGTTCCAAATGCCTTCGACATCGGATATAAACTCCGTGATGAAGGAGAATCCGACAGAAGTTCAATGGTTCACCCTCGACGGACGAAACATTTCGAAACCTCACGAACGCGGCGTATATTTGCGACGCGAACACGGAGACACTCGAAAGATTTACTTCAAGTAGTCGAGGGCGAAGCCTGTCAAAACAGTTCGATATGCACTGAAGAAAGTCTTCGTCCATTGACTTGCATCCATGTCAAGCAACAGGCCTACGAATAAAAAAACATCTCTTTTCCCATGCTTAAGAAAGCTCATATCACGACCCATCTCGTTACTACGACCGAAAATGGCGAAGACATCATTCGCACTGAAAGCGACGGTGCCTGCCTCATCGAAGAGACGGCCGTCATGCTTCGCTATGCTGAAGCTGATAACGACGGCACGGCACATTTGCTGCTCTCGAATGATTTGGCAGACTTAAAACGACACGGTAGCACGCGTTCACGCATGACCTTCATCGAGGGTCGCCTGTTACCCTGCCCTTACGAAACGCAGCATGGTCCGCTCGACCTTTCGCTCTTTACGCACTCTCACTCATTCTCACTGGATGCCCAAGGTGGCACTTTTACAGCCCGCTACACGCTGTTAGCCGCAGGCAAACAGGTGGCTGACAATGTGCTGACAGTGGAATGGGTCTTTGCATAAACTGATAACAGAAGGCGGTAAGGACGAAGGAAGTTGTACGGTCGCAGCATGCCGCGACCCCTGGCAGAAGTAACTTTACCTCCCTTACCATTCTTAACCACATAACCCTAACACCCCACCACTATGAACTCCCTCTCAACTTACCTCGCGGACAACGAACCGCGCTTGCTCGAAGAACTCTTCAGCCTTATTCGCATTCCCAGCATCAGTGCCGAACCGGCACACCACGACGATATGTTACGCTGCGCAGCACGCTGGCGCGAGCTTTTGCTGGAAGCTGGCGTTGACCGTGCTGAAATCATGCCCTCGGAAGGCAATCCATTGGTCTTTGCGGAAAAGCACATCAGCGATACGGCACCGACTGTACTGATTTATGGTCACTACGATGTCATGCCGGTGGCTCCACTCGAATTGTGGAAAAGTGCCCCCTTTGAACCCGAAGTACGCGATGGTCGCATTTGGGCTCGCGGCGCCGATGACGACAAGGGGCAGGCCTTCCTTCAACTCAAGGCTTTCGAATACCTTGTGCGCCACAACTTGTTGCGCCACAATGTAAAATTCATTATCGAAGGCGAAGAGGAAATCGGTTCGCCTTCACTCAACGGCTTCTTGCAGAAACACCGCGAACTGCTCGCCTGCGATGTGATTCTGGTCAGTGATACTTCCATGCTGGCGGCTGACCTTCCCTCCCTCACAACGGGACTGCGCGGCTTGGCTTACTGGGAAATTGAAGTGACAGGCCCCAACCGTGACCTCCATTCGGGACACTTTGGCGGGGCGGTGGCGAACCCCATCAACGTGTTGTGTGAAATGTTAGCCCAGGTAGTTGACGCTGACGGACGCATCACCATTCCTCATTTCTATGACGAGGTGGAAGCACTCTCAGCAGAAGAACGCGCCATGATTGCTTCCATTCCTTTTGACGAAGAACGCTACAAACGTGCCATCGACGTAGACGAACTGCGCGGCGAACGCGGTTACTCAACGATTGAACGCAACGCTTGCCGTCCGTCATTCGACGTATGCGGCATCTGGGGCGGACATACGGGCGAAGGTTCTAAGACGGTCTTACCCTCGAAGGCTTACGCCAAGGTTTCGACCCGCCTGGTTCCCCACCAACGCCACGAAGTGATTTCGAAGCTCTTTGTAGATTACATTCAAAGCATTGCTCCCCAATGCGTACGGGTGAAGGTGACCCCTATGCACGGAGGCGAAGGCTATGTTTGCCCCATCGACCTGCCGGCTTACCAAGCAGCTGAAAAGGGTTTTGAAGAAGCCTTCGGCAAACGTCCCCTGGCTGTACGGCGCGGTGGTAGCATTCCTATCATCAGTGACTTCGAACGCGAACTGGGTGTCAAGACGGTGCTTATGGGCTTCGGACTCGAAAGTAATGCCATCCATTCACCCAACGAAAACTTCCCGCTCGACATGGTGCACAAAGGCATCACGGCCATTGTGGGATTCCATCAGCATTATGACGAAATCGCAAACAACCGATAAGCTGCAAGCATGCTTTACCGGTGTCAACCGTTCGATTTCAGATTTAGCCATTTCACTTTCTTCATCCCTCTCCCCTTTCTCATGAAACAGTTCATTCTCTCTGCCCTGCTTGCCCTTCCACTTTCGGCTGCGGCTCAAGCCCCTGTTAACTTCTCCTGGGGTTCTAAGGACATTCAATATGCTTCTGACCTCCGTCCTGCATTGCGTAATCAGCGCGACACGCTCGTCACCGTTTGGCGCGGCGAGCGTGCCGCAGTGCAAGCCGTTGTCTATGCGCCGCAAGCTACGGGGACATTGCAAGTAAAGCTCACCGAAAAGCAGAAAGGCCACTCGGCTTTTACCCAAGCAACGGCTCACTTCGTTGACTATGTACTGACCAATAACTTTCAGGGCTGTGGCTATCCGCCGCAAGGGCTGACTGCCTATCCTGTTCCCGACCGCATCAACCTGCCGGAAGAAACTTGCCAACTGAAAGCCGAAACTACGCGCCCTGTGTGGTGTACGCTCGATGTGTCACGCGACGCGAAACCGGGTGTTCACAAACTCGCACTCGAAGTGACGGACTCGGCTACGCAAAAGGTGGTGTGTAAACTGGCTCTCTCGGTCAGGGTGCTTGACCGCACGCTTCCTACACCTGCCGATCAACAATTTCACGTAGACTTCTGGCAACAGCCTTATGCCGTTTCGCGCCAATACGGTTTGAAACGCTGGAGCAAGGAACACATGGAAGCCTTGAAGCCTTACCTGCGTCTGTTAGCACGCTCGGGACAGAAGGTTGTTTCGGCCATCCTCTTCTACGAACCGTGGGGTGACCAGAGCTTTGACAAGTTTGACCCCATGATTCGCACCACTCGCCGCAAGGACGGCACGTGGAGCTACGACTACACGATTTTTGACCGCTGGGTGGAACTTTGTGCCGAATGTGGCATTGACCGCCAAATCAATTGCTTCTCAATGGTTCCTTGGGACATGTCTTTCCGCTATTTCGACGAGGCAACGGGTAAGGATATCGACCTGCGCACCAGCACTTCTTCACCTGAATACAAAGCTCTGTGGACTTCCTTCCTTCAAAACTTTGCCGCCCATCTCAAGGAGCGTGGTTGGTATGACAAGACGTGCATTGCCATGGACGAACGTGGGTTGCCCAATATGCTCGATGCGTACCGCGTACTTCAAGAAGCCGTGCCCGACATGAAGATGTCGCTCGCAGGAACCTACCACAAGGAACTGGTAGACAAACTCTATGACTATTGCATTGCTTACGGGGAAGACTTCAGTGCAGAGGAATTGGCCGCACGCCGTGCGAAAGGCTGGGTTTCGACGACCTACACCTGTTGCAGTACACCCGAGCCCAATATATTCTCCAACAGTCTGCCCGCCGAAGGAGCATGGTTGCCCATCTATTGCGTAGCCAATCAATTTGACGGTTACCTGCGCTGGGCTTGGATGAACTGGGACGATAAGTCAATGACCGACTCACGCTTCCGTCTCTTTGCTCCAGGCGATACGTATTGCATCTATCCCGGTCCACGTTCGTCCGTTCGTTACGAGCGTTTTATGGAAGGTGTCGCCATGGCTGAGAAGATTCGCATCCTTCGCGAAACGTACACCAAGCAGGGCAATACTGCCGCACTCGACCGACTCAATACCCTCGTCGATCGCTTCCGTGCAGAGGGTATTCCCGAAGGCGAAACGGCTTCTTCTTTGGTTAACGCATTACACGCACTGCTCAACCAATAGGAAGTCCGCAACTTGGAGGGGGAAAACGAGGCAAGAGCTTCTTTCCCCTTCCAAGCCCTATTTTCTCCCCCCGCCCCTTTCATTGATTCTCTATCCCCAGTATTTTCACCCGTCATGAACGAATTTCCCAAATGGCTCCTGGCCCTTGCAGGTATCAGCCTTCTCCCCGTTCTGTGTTCCCCCTTCTATTTGTTTGCTGCCCAACCCTTCGGCACGAGCGAAAGCAGTTTCGTACGCTTTCTCCTCTACCTTGCCACGCAATTGTTGTGGGTGATTCCCCTTGCCCTCTTCTTTGTTAGTTTAGATCGCTATCGCCGAGGCTACGAACGTTCAGCCGTTGTCATTGCCAGCCTCAGCGCCCTCTTGACCCTTGGCGGTGCATGGTATAGCTTCCTATAGAAAACACAAGATTAGTGCTCCACAAAAAGGTCACCTCTTGTACCGAAACAAGCACACTACTTTCCCACACCCATTCGGACGTACGCTTACGAAGCGTGCGTCCGTTTTTGTTTTCACAAACGCCATTTTCCGACAAATTCTCCTTCTCAATACATTTTATTTGTCAGAATCATTTCCATCGATTTATATTAAAAATAGGACCTTAGCATAAAAGAATAATCAGCAAAAGGACTGAGTTTTGTTCATTATGCGAACATCACTCCTACCTCTCTCTTATTCTTCATAATAAATTTATGATGTAAATACTAAAACGAAAAAGCACTGGTTAGCAATCACCTAACCAATTGCATCCCCCTATTGCGTTTGCCACACTTGAGTTCACAAGCTTTCTTGGGTGTAAACTGGCAGCATTGTTCCAAGCATTTATAAAAGCTTGCCCGAGGAGTGGCTCCGTGATGGCGCTACTCCTCATTCTTTGTACTTGTGAACCAACTTCTTTGAATATGCTCAATCGTTGCGAAACGATCGAACAAACAATGTTTGAAGCGTCTCAACAATTGAGAACCTATCGGACAAACGATGTTTGAGCCATCCCAACGATTAAAAGCTATTCGAACAAACGATGTTTGAGCTATCCCAACAGTAGAAAGCTATTCGAACTTGGCATGTTACAGATTCTGCATTGATACTGCTGAGCATTTGTTTTTTGATTTGTAGGCTCTTGGGGAGCACATAAAGCCCCCACCCGAGCCTTACGTCACAAAATAACTGTCCCGTTTCTGTCCCACCACCGTAAAAGAAAAAGCGTGAATTTGCTTATTATCAGCAAATTCACGCTTTAATTGGCGGAAAGAGGGGGATTCGAACCCCCGAAACGCTTTAGGCGTTTACACGCTTTCCAGGCGTGCCTCTTCAACCACTCGAGCACCTTTCCTTATAGTTGTTTATGGGATTCCGCTGAAACCGTCGGCAAAAGTAAAAAGATTTTCCGAAACAGCCAACCTTTGCCTTCTGCTTTTTTATGAGAAGATGAAGCCCCATGATGACATGGAAACTCAATAAGCATGGGGCTTCAAAACGAAAAACAGATTTATAAAGCTCGGCTAACCCTTCGTTCATCAACGCAATGTTGCTTCGAGATCTTCCACGTCACGGCGGAAATTCTTATCAACTGAATAGCGCTTGCTTACTTGGTTACAAGCATAGAGTACCGTGCTGTGATCGCGCTTACCAAAGATACGCCCTATTTGACTATAGGTAATGTTGGTGTACTTATGACAAAGATACATGGCAAGCTGACGAGCTTGAACGAATTGCTGCTTGCGGCTTTTAGATACAATATCCTTCATCTTGATGCCGTGGGCTTTGCAGACGGTGTCGATAATGTCATCGGTGGTCAGCTCCCTTTTCTCCAGATTAACAGCACGCGCTACGACCCGCTGCGTGAGTTGCAAATCAATTTCGCAATTGTCGACAACAGAGTAAGCCATAATCGAGTTGATGATGCCTTCAATCTCACGTACACTACTCTCGACATTTTGCGCAATGTACTGAATGACGGGATCCGGAATCACCAAACCGTCACGACGAATCTTAGAGATTAGGATGTCTCGGCGTAACTTCGTGTCAGGTTTCTCCATTTCAGCCGTCATACCCCACTTAAATCGGGTAAGCATGCGGTCTTCCATTCCTTCGAGCAATACAGGCGGACGATCACAGGTGATGATGATTTGCCGGTTATTCTGCTGCAAGTGATTAAACACGTGGAAGAATGCCTGTTGCGTTTTGGCGGTCGTAATCTCCTGAATGTCGTCGATGATGAGGACATCAATGGTTTGATAGAAATGGATGAAGTCGTTTTGCGTGTTATGCAAGCGAGAGTCTACGTACTGGGTACGAAACACGTGAGCAGAAACAAAGAGCACACGCTTCTCGGGATAAAGTTCCTTGATGCGCACACCGATGGCATTGACCAGGTGAGTCTTACCAACCCCGCTTGGGCCGTAAAGGAAGAAGGGATTGAAGGTATTC
>ENA-OZRW01000236-OZRW01000236.1-human-gut-metagenome-genome-assembly--contig:-NODE-236-length-9981-cov-3.639533_pt1 | contig 9981 bp, 17 predicted proteins | sample MGYA00243271_ERZ653949 | MGnify/ENA primary metagenome ERZ653949 (study PRJEB26926, sample SAMN06164710) | human gut metagenome | biome: ENVO:00009003; feature: ENVO:2100002; material: ENVO:00002003... | reverse complement strand
AGCGCTAGTCTCGTGGGCTCGGAGATGTGTATAAGAGACAGGACTGGTACTGATGGACAGGCTGATGAGTTGCAGATTAAGGCACTCAAGGAAGCCTGCAAGACTCTGATGGACAAGGATTCCGACCAGGAAGAGTTTGTTCAGCAGATTGCCATGAAAACCAATGGCTTCACCAATGTCACCCGTGCAGCGTGTGAGCAGCTTATTCAGAACCTTGGTGAGATGATTGCCGCCTACGGTGAGTAAGGAGGGCTGAGTCATGGCTGACAATGTAAACCATCCCGCTCATTATGAAACCGGGAAGTTTGAGTGCATTGACGTTATGGTGGAAACCCAGGGAGTAGAAGCCACGCAGAACTTCTGCGTGTGCAACGCTCTCAAGTATGTCTACAGGCACAAAAAGAAAAACGGCATGGAAGATTTGCAGAAAGCAATCTGGTATCTGAACAAAGCCGTTGAGTTGGAGGAAGCGAAGAATGACAAAACGACAAATCATTAAGTGGTTGGAGTCGCAGAGCGAAAAGGCATTAGCCGAAGTGGAAACCCAGAGTGAAAAGGCTCTCAACACTTACTATGCAGAGAGAAATGAGAGAATCGGTCTGGAAGATACGGCAACCAGTATTGCTGCTCTCATGCAGCAGGCTTACAGTCTGACTGAATCCTTCAAAGAGAAGGTAAAAGCAGAATATCCGGGAGTTGATACCCTCTGTGGTTACTACGGTTCTATCTCTTACAAACTGGCAAATATGAGTTCTCAAGCTGAAATCCGTTCCTGTTTGCTTAAAGAGTTTGAGGACGGAAGAACGGAAATCAGAAAGGGTATCAAAGCCAGAAAGAATGAAATGATTAAGGGTATTACCGATAACTACAGGAATGTGATTGCCAATGTAAGCAATATGAAGAATGCAAAACTGGCAATGGAATATCTCAAAAGTCTTGGGTTTGACTTGAGTGACCTGGTAAAAGCCGATGAAAACCCTGTGACCACGGCGTTGTCCGTGGAAGTCGATACACGATTTCTGTTCATAGGAGGTAAGAAAAATGAAGTGGAATGATGATAAGACCATCACTATCACCCCGCCGAAGCGTCCGAAGAAGATTACGGGTACACGCTTTGCGGCGATTATGGGGCTGAACAAGTGGACAACCCCGTTCAATGCCTGGTGTGCAATCACCAGAACCTACGAAGAGCCGTTTGAGGACACAATCTATACCGTTGCAGGTAAGACGATTGAGCCGAAGCAGGCTGAGTTTATGAAGAAGTCCTATTTTATGACCAACCTCATCACTCCTACGGATGTGTACGGGGCTGACTACTTCCAGAAAACCTGGGGTGACTTCTTCAAGGACAGTCCTATCTTCGGTGGTATGTGGGACTATCTTCTGGTGGACAAAGACGGCAAGCCTATCACGGTTCTTGAGATGAAAACCACGAAGCGTTCTGAGGACTGGGTTGAGGATGTCCCGGAGTACTACGCTTTACAGGCTGCGCTTTATGCGTACCTCCTGGGTGTAGATGACGTGATTATGGTGTGTAGCTTCCTGGGTGACAAGGACTATGAGAACCCGGACGCATATCAGTGTAGCACTGAGAACACCATCGTTCGTCCTTTCAAGCTGTCTGAGCGTTATCCCGAACTGAAAAAGACCATCAAGAAGGTTGAAAAGTGGTGGAAAACCCACGTTGAGGGCGGCGTTTCTCCGAAGTTCGATGAGAAAGCGGACGCAGACATTCTGAAAGTCCTGCGTGATAACAACCTGTCCCCGGACACTGACATTGCTGCTCTGGTTGCCGAAGCAGAGCAGTTGAAGAAACACATTGATGAGGTCAAGGGTACTGTAGCTGACGATGAGAAGAGGTATAAGGCGATTACCGATATGCTCAAGAAGGAAGCTATCAGCCAGTTCAAGGAGGGCGATAAGACCGTTACTATCAGCGGTACTTCCTTCGACTGGGTTACCTCTAAGACCATGAAAGACCCTGGCTACGATATGGCGAAAATGCAGGAGGACGGCATTGATATTGAGAAGTATCATGGCACACCCGAACCGCAGTACCGCTTTACTCCGAAAGCCAGAAAGGAGTCCGCATGATAAAATACCTCAGTCTTTTTAGCGGAATTGGAGCGTTTGAGAAAGCACTGGATAATCTGAGTATTCCCTATGAACTGCTTGCTTACTGCGAAGTAGATAAATACGCCAGTAAAGCCTATTCTCTTCTGCACCATGTTTCCGAAAGCATGAATCTGGGGGATATTACCAAAGTGGACGAAAAGGCTCTGCCGACCGATATTGACCTGCTTACATACGGTTTCCCCTGCCAGGACATTTCCATTGCAGGAAACAAGCGTGGGTTCGTCAATGAGGACGGTACTAAAACCCGAAGCGGATTGTTCTTTGACGCATTGCGTATCATCGAACATTGCAAACCAAAAGTGGCTATTGCTGAGAACGTAAAGAATCTTACCAGTAAGAGCATGAGTTCTATATTCACTATCGTACTGGAAAGCCTGGATAATGCAGGTTATAACTGCTACTGGCAGGTTCTCAACAGCGCAGACTACGGTGTGCCGCAAGGGAGAGAGTATTCATTGTTTCCATCCGTAAGGACGTGGATGACCACTCTTTCCGATTCCCTCCTGTTATTCCGCTTGAGATGTGCATGGGTGACCTCTTAGATGAGGAAGTCACGGCAGAGTTCTATTTATCTGAGGAAAAGACCCAGAGCGTCATAAGACATGACAGCAATCATCCCGGTCATATCGCAGACAGGGGGGGACGTGTCCAACCTTACTGTCAAGGGACTATAAAGACCCGAAGGTGGTGATTTGCCCATGAAGATAATTCAAGCAGCAGATTTGAACCACTACGGCAATGACCAGATGAACCGTATCTATTCGCCAGAAGGTCTTGCCCCTACACTGAAAACGGTTAGTGGGGGGGACGTGAGGTGAAAGTACTGACAAACGGTAGATACCGCAAACTAACTCCGAAAGAATATTTTCGGTTAATGGGTTTTTCAGACTCAGACTATGAACTGCTTGCAATGAATGGTATCTCCAAAACACAGATTTACAAGATGGCAGGAAACTCCATCGTGGTTACAGTTCTGGAACACCTGTTCAAGCAGATTTACACACCAGGTACTCAGAGCATTGATTCTCTCAAGAAGAAATCTCTGGATATATTAAACACCTTATAAGGAGGATACTTAAAATGGCAAAGATTGGACTGAGTGAGGGTTTCACTCTTATTCCGAAGGGAACCCACGTTTTTAAGATTGTTGAGGTCAAGTACAAAGAGGACTTCGGCAAGATGGAGATTGTTATGCAGCTTGCTTCGGGTCAGAAGCACACTGAACGTTTCTCTCTGCTGAATGCAGACGGTGAGCCGAACCAGGGAGGTCTGAACGCTTTCAGCTACTTCGCAAAGACGGCACTGAATGACTACACTCTGACGGAGATTGACCATGAGGAACTTGTTGGTCACTATATCCGCTGTGAGGTAGACCACGAAGAGGTTGAGTCCAACAAGACTCCGGGCAAAATGCTCAAGTTCGTTCGTCTGGGTGATAAGGAGCCTGCGGACGGGTTTGACGAAGCGGAAGCCCCTGCCCCGAAGAAGGAAAGCAAGCCTGCGGCTACTGCCCCGGCTGCTGCACCTGCTGAAAAGGCAAGCGGTAAGAAGTTCGACCTGGACAGCATTCTGGGTTAATTAAATGACCTGCGGAGAGGGAGAAGTGTAGCTTTGAACTCTCCAATGGTCTATATTCTATAAAGCCGAATGAAAGGATTGAAGATTATGAGCGAACGAGATAAGCGTGTCAAGGCGTTTGAGAAGCTGATGAGGGGCGGGCTGTCCAGTACGGATGTGTTTTATCTGAAAAATCAGTTGATGACTGCGGGGTTCTTTACGGCTCCTGCTTCTACGAAGTACCACGGGAACTATGAGGGCGGGCTGTTCGACCATAGCTTTGCAGTAACCTCTTCTCTGCTTTCTCTGACAAAGAGGATGGGTCTGAACTGGAAGCGCAAGGCAAGCCCCTACATTGTGGGTATGCTCCATGACCTCTGCAAGTGTGATTCGTACATTCACAACCCGGATGGCACATACAGCTACAACCCGAACATTCTTCTGCCGGGACACGGTGACAAGTCCGTGATTCTGGCACAGAAGATTGTTGACCTCACAGATGAGGAAATGGCTTGTATCCGTTGGCACATGGGAGCCTTTGATGACAAGGAGAACTGGGACAAGTACGGGAAGTCCATTGAGAAATACCCGAACGTCCTGTGGACTCATACCGCTGACATGATGGCAGCACAAATTTTCAAAATTTAAGAAGGACAACATGAAGAAATTTATTGCAGTAATTTTAGCCCTGGTTATGGGAGCCTGCCTGCTGACAGGCTGTAGTAGGGAGTCAGATATGGTTTCCTACAATATCGGTAAAGAAGCTGACAACTTCAATGTAACCCGTAGACTGACGGTCATCAATGCCAGAACCGATACCATCCTGTTACAGCTTGAAGGTACGTTTTCTCTGAGCAATAACAGCACAAATGAACTGGAAATTATTTGTGAAGTTGGTGACGGCGTTTATCAGAAGCATTTTGTATATCTGAATGACTATACCCTTTATGTGGTTGAAGATATTTCGGGTTCTGGCGTAGATAAATACCATTATGAAATCAACTTCCTGCCGCAGTACGGGTTCAAGGTCACTCATAGTGATTAAGGAGGTAGCCTATGTTGACAGTAGTGCTTATCGTCCTGGCTTTTATACTGGGTGGTATATGCGGGATGATTCTTCTTGCAGTAATTGCCATTGCAGCGGCACACGGATGTATGAATGATGAACCACCTAAGTCAAAGGAAGAATGGAAAGAGGTAGATTGATATGACAGGCAAGGAATACCAGGCATTAGCCATTAGAACTTGCAGTATTCCCTACGATTGCAAGGCTGACCGTCTGTATCATGCAGTTTTCGGTCTGAACAGCGAAGCGGGAGAGGTTGCAGGTATCTTACAGAAGAAGTACCAGGGACATGAAGTGAACCTTGAACACATGGAAAAGGAACTGGGAGATTGTCTCTGGATGATTGCGGAAGCGTGTGACGCACTGGGTACGGACATTGATACGGTCATGCAGATGAACATTGACAAGCTGAAAGCCCGTTACCCAGAGGGCTTTACGGTGGAGAACTCCCTTCATCGTAAGGTAGGCGATATTTAATGAACTTCCACAATATCACGCACGATGATATGAACAACGGTGATGGGTTGAGGGTGGTTCTCTGGGTTGCAGGGTGTGAACACCACTGCAAGAACTGCCAGAACCCTATCACCTGGGATTTCACAGACGGAGTTGAGTTTGACAAAGCAGCTTTCCATGAAATCTGCACGGAGTTGAGCAAGCCTTATATCAGCGGTCTTACCCTCTCTGGGGGGTGACCCGCTGCACCCCGTCAATCGTTGTCAGATTTTATGGCTTGTGAAGAAGGTCAAGCAGTTCTTCCCGCACAAAACTATCTGGCTCTATACAGGGTACACATGGGAAGAGATAAATGCTGACAACTTCTATTGCAGAGCAATTCTGGACTACATTGACGTTCTGGTGGACGGACGTTTTGAAGAAGCATTAAAGGACGTGGGCTATCACTGGGCAGGTTCCACCAACCAGAGAGTTATCAATGTCCCGCAGTCCTTAAAGGAAGGGAGGGTTATACTCCATGAAAGTAATTAAGAAGGACGGTACGATTGAGCAATTTGACGGTCAGAAGATTGTCAATGCAGTCAGTAAGTCTGCCGCCCGTGCAATGATTGAATTGGACGATACACAGTACCATGAGATTGTGTCTAAGGTCATGGCTATCGTCACTGAGCGTTTCCCGGAACAGGTTCACGTTGCAGATATGCACAACATTGTGGAGCAGGTTCTTGATGAGGTCAACCCGAAGATTGCAAAGTCTTACAGAGATTACCGAAACTTCAAGAAGGATTTCGTTCACATTATGGATGAGGTCTATCAGAAATCTCAGTCCATTCGTTTTCTGGGCGATAAGGAGAACGCAAACACGGACTCCACCCTGGTTGCTACGAAGCGTTGTCTGATTTTCAACGAACTGAATAAGCGACTGTACCGCAAGTTCTTTATGACCAATGATGAGTTGCAGGCTTGCAAGGACGGATACATTTATATCCATGACCAGTCTGCCCGTCTTGACACTATGAACTGCTGTCTGTGCGACATTTCCTCTATTATGAGCGGCGGTTTTGAGATGGGCAACGTCTGGTACAATGAGCCGAAAACTCTTGATACCGCTTTTGACGTTCTGGGAGATATTATCCTGGCTACTGCTTCACAGCAGTACGGCGGTTTCACTGTCCCGGAGGTAGACAAGATTCTGGCTCCGTATGCAGAGAAGTCCTACAAGAAGTACTGTGCTGAGTACATGGAAATCCGCAATCAACAGACCTTCACCCAGGACGTAAAAGACTGGGCTATGAGCAAGGTGCAGCGTGATTATGAGCAGGGCTTCCAGGGTATTGAGATGAAGCTGAACACTGTGGGTTCTTCCCGTGGTGATTATCCGTTCATTACTATGACCTTCGGACTGGCTACTGATGTGTTCGGCAAGATGGCAAGCAAGACCTTCCTCAAAGTTCACATGGAGGGTGAGGGCAAGCCGGGATTTAAGAAGCCCGTACTGTTCCCGAAACTGGTTTTCCTCTATGACGAAAACCTTCACGGTGAGGGTGGCTTCAATGAGGATGTGTTTGAAGCAGGTATTGATTGCAGTAGCAAGACCATGTATCCAGACTGGCTGTCCCTTACGGGTGACGGCTATGTGGCTGAGATGTACAAAAAGTACGGTAGAGTTATAAGCCCTATGGGTTGCCGTGCATTCCTCTCCCCGTGGTTTGAGCGTGGCGGCATGAAGCCTGCGGACGCAGATGACAAGCCTGTATTTGTGGGACGCTTCAATGTCGGTGCGGTTTCCCTGCACCTGCCTATGATTCTGGCAAAAGCCAGAGCCGAAAGCCGTGACTTCTATGAAGTCCTGGACTACTACCTGGAAATGATTAGAGGGGTTCACAAGCGTACCTATGAATATCTGGGTGAGATGAAAGCCAGTACCAACCCTATCATGTACTGTGAGGGCGGCGTATACGGTGGACACCTCAAACCGTCTGAGAAAATCAAGCCCCTGCTGAAACCCATGACAGCTTCCTTCGGTATTACAGCACTAAATGAGTTGCAGCGGCTCTACAACGGCAAGTCCATTGCAGAGGACGGAGAGTTTGCCCTGGAAGTTATGCAGCATATCAACCAGAAGGTTACGCAGTTCAAGAATGAGGACGGTTGGTTGTACGCAATCTACGGAACCCCGGCTGAAAGCCTGTGTGGTTTGCAGATTGAGCAGTTCCGTAAGAAGTACGGCATTATCGAAAATGTATCTGACCGCTCGTATGTGAGCAATTCCTTCCACTGTCATGTGACGGAGGACTTGACCCCGATTGAGAAGCAAAACCTTGAAGGACGTTTCTGGGATATGTTCAACGGTGGCAAGATTCAGTACGTTCGCTATCCGATTTCCTACAACCGGGAAGCAGTCAAGACCCTGGTTCGGAGGGCAATGCAGCTTGGTTTTTACGAAGGTGTGAACCTCTCCCTTGCCTACTGTGATGACTGCGGACACCAGGAACTTGAAATGGATGTTTGCCCGGTCTGCGGCAGCAAAAATCTCACGAAGATTGACCGCATGAATGGCTACCTGTCCTATTCCCGTGTCCACGGTGACACAAGACTGAACGCTGCGAAGATGGCTGAGATTGCAGAAAGGAAATCCATGTAATGGGCATGACAGACTTGATCTATGCCATTATTGCACAAGCAGCAGATGATTACTTCAATCTGCTTGCAGGGTTTATCCTCCCCCGTATTAATTGCAATGTGACAGAGATAGAAGCATTTTTCCGCTCTGACCTTTATGGTCTGATGACAAAGGTTGATTGCGAATATCTTATGCGAAAAATAAAGGAGGAAGCAGCTAAAATGGTGCTGGAATATACCGTATCGAAGGAGAAAGGCAGTAGCCAGTATTATGTGTGCCGGGTTGGTGAAGAAAAGACACCTCTGACCCGTCGATACACCACGAAAAAGAAAGCACTGCACAAGGCAGCGGAAATGCAGGGGCTTGAGTACAAACAGTATATGCGTATTCGCAGAAGGGACGGTGCTGACAATGAAAACAGTATTTAATTGGTTCGGGGATGACTGGAAAAGGGTCAAGAACCACTGCCGCACCACCGACAACAAGGATTTTTCGGACAATGAAGCGTCCGAAACCTTCAAGAAGAAGCTGCTGATTTCAGAGCATAGCCCTATCCGTCTGCTGGAATTTGACTGGTCGTGGAAGGGTATCTTCTACTGGCTGTCCACCGAATGGAGCCGCCACAAGTTTGAGAAGTTCATTTCCTCCCAGAGAGATGACCGTCTGATTGATGATATTCCCAGAGGGGACAAGCCCCAGAAAGCGCTTGTGAACTTTGACGGCTATGCAAATATGCAGAACTGCATTGACGCATGGAGAAAGCGCCTGTGCCGTATGGCAACCCCGGAAGCACGGGAACTGGCAGAGGATTTCAAGATGACTCTGCATGAAACCCACCCGCTTGAGTCTGACGTTCTGGTTCCCAACTGTATTTACAGAATGGGTTGCCCTGAGTTCAAGACCTGCGGGTATATGCAGAACTTTATCCGCTGGGTGGAGGAAAACTACCCTGGCGTGGACTGGATGACTGACATTCAGACCCGCTATGACCTGTACAACGACTACTTCTACCGTAGTATGAGCAATAAGTAACTAAAGGAGGTTCGTGGGTATGGATTATTCCAGAATACCAACAGAATTGAAAAATTTGAAACAGTGGGTGTGCGCCTGGGATAGTTCCAAAGTCCCCATGAAAGCCTTTGAGCGTAAGGCCGCATCCTCTACCGCACCTGACACCTGGGGAACCTTTGAGCAGGCGCAGGCTGCGGTGGAGGACGGTACTTACAATCACCTTGGTTTTGTCTTTGCAGACAATGGGTTGGTTGGCATTGATATTGACGCAGGCTTTGAAGATGGATTGATGACCCCGCTGTGTGCCGATATTATGAAAGCCTGCCACTCCTATACGGAGAAGTCCAGAAGTGGACGTGGCGTTCACATTCTGCTGAGGGGTGACCTCCCCTTCACGGGGAGGAACAACCTCAACGGAGTAGAGATTTATAAGGCCAGACGGTTCTTCATTATGACGGGCAAGGTGGTTATCTTCCCTGAAATCATTGAGAACCAGGAAGCCATTGACTATGTGGTGCAGAAGTATTTCCCAGAGGGAGAACGGACAGGCGGTGGTAAATCCCCGCTGGTTCAGAAAATCTATGCACCCACATTCAGAAAGCCAGAGGGCGGCAAGGTCTTTATCAGACCTGACTATCCTGAGATTGTTTCCGGGGGCAGAAACCTTTCCCTCACTTCACTGGCAGGAGCAATGCACAACACTGGGTACAGCAAGCAGGAAATCTACAAGGAACTCTGCTATGTGAACCAGCAGGCTTGCAAGCCCCCGCTTCCTGACCGGGAATTGCAGACCATTTGTGACAGTGTGACCAGATACAGGAGGTAACTACTATGGCACGGAATAGATACCCTGGGTACTGCTACTGCTGCGGAGCCTATGTACCTACTGGATATGGTCACTTTGAACTCATTCGTGGTGGTCATTACGGGAACAGATGGCGTGTTAAGTGCGTGAAGTGTGCAAGCGGACGTATCGTGAAAGATACTGACCGTGAGGTTATGAGAGCAAAAGAATTGAGGGATGGAGGTAAGAAACATGGCAAGAACACTTTACCTTCCTGATGGGTCTACGGAATATGTGTTCTGTCTCTTATACACATCTCCGAGCCCACGAGACTAGCGCTCATCTCGT
>ENA-OZRW01000200-OZRW01000200.1-human-gut-metagenome-genome-assembly--contig:-NODE-200-length-10548-cov-11.835128_pt1 | contig 10548 bp, 8 predicted proteins | sample MGYA00243271_ERZ653949 | MGnify/ENA primary metagenome ERZ653949 (study PRJEB26926, sample SAMN06164710) | human gut metagenome | biome: ENVO:00009003; feature: ENVO:2100002; material: ENVO:00002003... | reverse complement strand
CATAAGTCTGCCACTCCTCGACATCAGCCTGTTGGCGACGCTCCATATTCTGCAGTTCGCGGGCGGCGGTACGGATGCGGGCATCGTCGGCGGCGATGTCTTCGCGCAAGGCGGCCAGCGTATTGCGCTTTTGCGCCAAAGCCTCTTGTGCCGCTACATATTCCTTGTTGAGGTTGGTCAGCAAGTTGCCCAACTGACGCTCCGTCTCTGTGTGATAAGGATGGTGGGTCGCCCCACACACGGGACAGGCACTGCCCTCCTTGAGCTGTTTGCGCAACTCGACAATGTTCTCACTCTGACTCAACGTGTAGGCCGTCGCAATGCGGTTGTATGCCTCTTCTGCCGCATCGCGCTCGATTTCCAAACGCTCTGCCTGCTGACGCTTCTGTGCCAACTCGGTCTCTTCGCGTTTCTGAATGGCACGTCCTTCAGACAACGAAGTGTAACCCTCCGAGATGTGGTTCCACAACACGGCGGCACGCTTGAGCGCGTCCATGCGGTTGCGCGTTTCGGTCACAGCGCGTTGCAACTTTGCCGAGTCGAGTCCCTGGATGGTCTGTTTGTGAATCATCAGGTTACTCTTGAGCGCGCTCATCTTCGCCAGATTCTGGTCTTGCTCGTGCTTCACCTTCTCGCACTGTTCCTCCAGCCCCATTTTGCGCCGTTGGGAGTCGTGCCACTTGGCGTGGCTCTCGACGTTGCGCGCGGTTTCGGTTGAGAGCAAAGAGAGCTTGTCCTTCACGAGGTCGAACTTGTCGAACATGCGGCTGTGTACTGAGAGCGACTGCTGGTGAAACTGCTTCTGCGTGATTTCCTGACGGGCTGCCTCCAGGGACTGTTGCTTGGTTGTCAGGTCCTTCTGTCGTTTACGCAACACCTCGTCGGCCTGCTTAATCTGGGCATCGGCGCGGCGAAGCTGTTCCTCGAACACGCGCATCTCGCCTTCGAGCGCATGGCCGCGATTGATGGCGGCGGCACGTTGTTCCTGCTGTTTTTCAGCCTCAGCGGTCCGTTCCTCAGCCGCACTCAACTCCTGGCGCTTGGTATCGAGCGTTTGGCGCACCTGTTCCAGGTCGGTTTGGGTCTGCGCCTCGTCGTTGCGCATCCGTTCACGATCCTCGCGACGCATGATAATCTCCTGAAAGAGGGGTTGCATACTGAGCAAGGAGTCGTAACGTTCGAGCCGTTGCTCGTCGGCACGCGTTTCACTGCAAGCCTTGGTTGCGGCGGCAAACTTGGCTTCTTCTTCGCTGACGCGCTGGGTAGCCTGACGGTAACGGTCGGCCCATTCGAGCTGCCGCATGAGGCGTTCCAGTTCGCGCTGGGTCTGTTCACCCGTAGCGGCTAAGACCCGACGACGCTCTTCCTCTTCTGCCAAAGCCTGGGGTTCAAGACGGTTGAGCAACATGCCTTCCATGCGGTGTTCCATGCCGCTGACCACCTCGTCGGCCTGCTTCGACAGCTCATAGATTTGCTTGGAGATGGCTCCGTAGACCTCCGTTCCGGTCAGCTTCTCGAGCAAGGTGGCCTTGTCAGCCGACTTTGCCTTGAGGAAGTTGGCAAAACTGTTTTGCGCCAGGATGACGGTGCGGGTAAACTGCTCGTAGGTCAGCCCCACGGCCTCGATGATGGCATCCTGAAGTTCGGCTTTATCGAATGTATGTTTCTGCGGACTGAGCCGTACGAAGGAACGTTCGACGGGTTTGATGGTGCCCGTGCGGGCTACCCGAATGCTCCACTTGGCTTCGTAGCGTGTTCCGTCGTGGGTCGAGAAGATGACCATCGCCTTGCCCTCCTTTTTGCCCCGGCGGAGTACGCCCGCCACGTTGGTGGTCTGTATTTGTTGGGCTTTCGACTCAGCCTGTTTGAGTTCTTCGGCCGAGATTTTCTCGGCATCATCAAACCGAGGTGCGCGGTTGTAAAGTGCCAGACAGATGGCATCGAGCAAGGTAGACTTGCCCGAACCCGTATCGCCCGTTATGGCAAAAAGTCCGGCGGAACGCAGAGGCTCTGCCGTGAAGTCTATCACCTGCTCGCCTTCGAGCGCCGTGAGATTTTCGAGAATGATCTTTTCGATTTTCATTGTCTGTGCTATTCGGTGAGGGACTGTGCGGCTTCTTCGGCCTGGCGAAAACGTTGCACCAATTCCTCGGACATCGGGTTATTGTATTTTGCCTCAAAAATGCGTTGGGCCAAATCCAACGGCGCAAGCGGACGGTAGGCGGTTTCGCTACCACTCTCCTTGCCCCAGGCACTTGGTTCGTGAGTCTTCTCCTCGGGACGCAAGCGTACCATGCGGCAGAAGTGAACGGCGCGGTCGGCCAGCAACTGCATGACTTCGTGCATGAGTCCAGGTTCGGGTTGGGTCTCACGCAGACGGATTTCGAGATAAGGCCAATTGTCGACCTCTGTATCGTTCCACTCGGACGGACGTTCGGGCAACAGGGATATGGCTGCTTTCACTTCGGAGGGAGTCGCACCCTGTCCTTGCTGTCCGCTGATGACTTGCAGACGGCGCAAGGGCGTATAGGGTAAGGTACGCACCTCGGCCACTCCACTTTCGTCAAGCGTCAGACACTTGACGCCGTGCTGGTAATGCTGTTCGGAAAAGGACATGGGCAAAGCACTGCCGGCGTACCATACGTGGGTTCCGCCTTTTACTTGCTGAGCCCGGTGAATATGCCCTAAGGCGGTATAGCACACTTTATCGCCGATGACGGAAGCGTCGACACAGTCTTGCCCACCAATGACTAACCGCTCGGAATGCTCTGACTCACAGACTTCAGCTCCTGCGGCATAGAAATGGGCGGCAGCAAGCAACGGGAGTTTCTTGAAATCGCTCTTGCGGAAACGCTGTTGCATCTGGGTAAAATAATAACGAAGTCCTTCGGCGGGTGTTTGACCTGCCGGATAGTCGCCTCCCCGCAGGTAAGGTAGCGCCATGCAGACGCAGACTGCCTCGGAGCTATTGCGCGTGGCCAACGGTAACAGATAGTGGTCGAAATCGGGGGTTCCGTCCTTGCCCTCTACCTCACGGATAAGGCCGCGCACATAGATATTGTGCGTCTTGAGCAGGGCGGCAGGTGCCTCCAAGCGGCTGGCACTGTCGTGGTTGCCGGCAATCAAGATGATTTGCAATCCGGGCATTTCCTCTGTTGCCTCGTGCAGGAAGTCGTACAGCAATTCTTCGGCACTGGCAGAGGGATTGGGCGAATCGAAGATGTCGCCTGCCACAATCAGCGCATCAGCCTGTTCGGCTTTGAGCATACTCAAGAGCCAGCGCAAGAAATGGCGGTGTTCGCCCAAACGGTGATGCCCATGAAAGACATTACCGAGATGCCAGTCGGCGGTATGTATGATTTTCATTGCTTGCTATTATTTTTTGACGCGCAAAGTTACGGCAAAGTCCGTTTCGGTGTTGCGGCCTCATCGGGTTTTGTCGCAATCTACCCGAGAGGAAAAAGAGAACTACGGAAGAAACGGAAAGAACGGAAAAAGGGAATTCCGTAAGTTCCGGGAGTTCCGTGGTCGGAAAAAGAGAACCACGGAAGACACGGAAAGGAACATCAAGCTATAAAATCCGCGTTTCCCCTTTTCAAAGAGATTCAAAAACACTCAATAGATACACAGAGCCTTATAGAAAGAACCTAAAGTGAGTTCGGGCTTTTACTAACAAAATCTTATCTGTAATTTTGTCGCCGTCAAACCATTATTCCAAACAAGATCATGACAGAACCGAAACAATCCTGGATTGAAGCCGGCTACGTTAACGAGCCGCTTCCGAAAGACATAGACCTGAAGCAAGCCATTAAAGACTTGTGCAAGGAGAAGAATGCCACTATCCTCGCGCATTACTACACGAATAGTGACGTGCAGGACATTGCCCACTTCGTAGGCGACAGTCTGGCACTCGCCGATCAGGCTAAAAATCTGCAGTCGGACATTGTCATCATGTGTGGCGTACACTTCATGGCTGAAACGGTCAATGTATTGGCTGGCGACCGCCTGGTGTTACTCCCTGACCTTAACGCGACCTGCTCACTCGCCGAAAGCTGTCCACCCGAGGAATTTGCAGCCTTCAAAGCACAACATCCCGACCATAAAGTTATCAGTTACGTCAATACCTCTGCCCAAATCAAGGCAATGAGCGATGTGCTCGTAACGTCAAGCAATGCCCGCAAGATCGTAGAATCCTACCCCAAGGATCAGGAACTGATATTCGGTCCCGACCGCAACTTGGGCGGCTACCTTAACTCTGTAACGGGACGCGATATGGTGCTTTGGCAGGGGGCTTGCCACGTACACCAACGCTTCTCGGTCGACAAGCTCATCCAACTCAAGGAAATCTATCCCGAAGCCAAAGTTCTTGTTCACCCCGAATGTAATGGTGCGGTGGTGAAGTTGGCTGACTGTGTCGGTTCGACCGCCGCCTTGCTTAACTATGCCATCCAGTCGGATGCAACCACTTTCCTCGTAGCTACCGAAAGCGGCATTCTGCACCAGATGCAGAAGCAATGCAGCGGCAAGGCCTTTATTCCCGTTCCGCCCGAGGAGGCTTCTTGCGGTTGCAACAACTGTAACTACATGCGCCTTATTACGCTTGAGAAAATCTATAATTGCTTGAAGTATGAATGGCCGAGCATCGAACTCCCTGAAGACTTGAAGGAGCAATGCAAGGCCCCAATCCTTGAAATGTATGCAAGAAACAGATAATAAGCTCGATGCGATGATGGTGATTGAGAACCGTCTGACGGCTCTCCGCCAATGGATGAAGGAACGCAATATCCTGGCTTACGTCGTTCCGACTGTCGACCCGCACAACAATGAATTTGTTCACGACCACTTCAAGTGTCGCGAATGGCTGAGTGGCTTTACGGGTTCGGCGGGTTTGCTCATTGTAACCTACAACGATGCCGCCCTTTGGGTGGACTCGCGCTATACGCTCCAGGCGCAAGAGCAAATCGGCTTTACCAGCATCAAACTGATGAAGGATGCCAAGGATGACAAGCACATCTCGCCCTGGTTCTGGATAGGACAAAAACTTGCCAATCTCCAACCTGAAGGAGTTGTGGCGCACTGCTGTGAATCGATGCTAACGCTGAGCATGATTCAGGCTGCGGCTGATTGTCGCGTGAAGCTGTGCTCTGCTCCCGATGCCTTTGACACGATCTGGACAGACCGCCCGGCCATTGTTCCGCAACCTATCGAACGTATGGCCAAACGCTATACTGGCACCCCTATTAAGTCGGGACTCGACAAGGTGGCGAAGCGACTCCGTGCCATGGCGCCCGACCGCGACTACCTCTTCAACGATTTGTGCGACATTGCCTACATCCTTAACCTCCGAGGTCACGACATTCCCTATACGCCGGTTTTCTTTGCTTACCTGCTTTACCAGGCGGCAGATAACTCCTTCACGCTCTTCACACATCAGGAGACCTTGACAGAAGAGGCACGCGCCAGCCTGGACAAGAATGAAGTAAAGGTTTTGCCCTACGAAATGGCGATGGACAACGTCAGTGCCACTTGTATGTATGACCCGGACACGGTGACGCAGATGATTCTGAACCATGCGACCAACGGTTTAGCGATACCTTCTCCGATTGTCCAACTGCGCATGATCAAGACGGACAAGGAGCAAGAAAGCATCCGCGAAGCGATGATTCTGGACGGTGTTGCGATGGTGACCTTCCTGCGTGAACTGGAACAGGCCATGCAGATTGAGGGCATGGTGCTCACGGAAATGGACATTGCGACACGCCTCACGGAATTGAGAGCGAAGAGCGATAAGTTTATCGAACCGAGCTTTACGACGATTGCTGCTTATGGTCCCAACGGGGCAGTGGTACACTACGAACCTGAAGTGGATTCGGCAGCCAAACTGCAACCTAAGGGTTTGTTGCTCCTCGACAGCGGCGGTCAGTACCAATGTGGCACCACGGATATCACACGTACCATTGCTTTAGGTCCCGTCACACGCGAAGAGAGCCAGGCTTATACGTATGCACTCAAAGCGCACTTGGCATTGGCTCGTGCCATCTTCCCCGAAGGTATCTCGGGTGTGCAACTTGATGCTATCTGCCGTCAGGAGCTTTGGAACGTAGGTTATGACTTCGGTCATGGCACTGGACACGGTGTGGGCATGCATCTCTGCGTACACGAAGGTCCGATGCAGATTCGCAAGGAAGTTCGTCCCGACACGGTGATTCCCTTCAAACCAGGTATTGTCGTTACCAACGAACCGGGTATCTACGTAGAAGGTAAATTTGGCGTGCGCATTGAAAATGTGATGGTTTGCCTTCCTTGGTCGAAAACCCCCTTTGGCGAGTTCTGCTACTTCGACCAACTGACACTTTGCCCCTACGACCTGCGTCCTGTGGACTTCTCCCTGCTGACGGATCAGGAGGTGGCACAAATCAACTACTACCACGGCCTCGTACGCGAAGTTTTGATGCCTTACCTCACGGAAACGGCTGATAAACAGTACTTGGAGTGGGCTACACAACCCATTGAATAATCTGAATGCACCGCACTCGTTGCGGTGCACTTCTTCTTTTATTTTTAGCTTTATGGAAACAACCAGACAACAGAAAATATCCCGACTCATCCAAAAGGAACTGAGTGACATCTTTCAGAAGCAAACCCAAGCTACACACGGCGTCTTGGTCAGTGTGAGCGCGGTGCGCGTCAGCCCCGACTTGAGCATTGCCCGCGGCTATCTGAGCATCTTCCCTTCGGAAAAGGCACAAGAGATTTTGAGCAACATCAATGCCAATGCCCGCCAAATTCGTTACGAACTGGGCGGCCGCGTACGTAATCAGTTGCGCATCATCCCGGACTTGAAGTTCTTTATTGACGATTCATTGGATTACCTCGATCACATCGACGAACTGCTGAAGACGGACACTGCCAACTCAACGGCAGCAACAGAAACAGACGCAACCGAAGAGACGCCACATGCTTAGTCGTCTGCGCCTGCCACTCTTCATGGCGCGACGTTACCTCTTCTCGCGCAAGAAGATTGGAGCCATCAATATCATTTCCTGTATTTCGGTGGTGGGAGTGGCCTTTGGCACAGCTGCCCTACTCTGCACCATCTCGGTATTTAATGGCTTCCGCGACCTCTTCGGAAGCCTTTATACCGCTATCGACCCGCCCATTGAGGTGGTAGCGAATCAGGGAAAATTTATCGACACGCAAGACAGTGTGCTCTGCCTGCTGAAAGCACATCCTGCTGTGGAAGTGGCCTCCGAAACACTGGAGGATCACGCGCTGATACTCTTTCAAGGCCGTCCCACGGTCATCTCTTTAAAAGGGGTAGATCGTAACTTTGACAAGGTGACGGGTATCCGTTCCATCCTCTATGGAGAAGGAACGTATCGAACCGAACAAGCGGGGGTGCATTACGGCATCCCAGGCATCGGACTCGCCTCTGCCATGGGGGGCATTAACTTCGGCACGTTGCAAATCTGTGCGCCGCGAAAGGGGGAAAAAATAAATTTGACCAATCCGGCTGAAAGTTTCAACGTGGGAGACTTGGCCGCATCAAATGTTTGTTTTGATGTGAACCAACGGAAGTATGACGAAACGCTGATGCTGACCTCATTGGACTTCGTACAGGAGCTCTTCGAACAACCTCAACGCATCACGAGCCTGGAACTAAAACTGAAACCAGGTGTGGACCTCGAAGAAGTAAAAGAAGATATGCGAAAGTTGGCGGGCAACCGTTTTCGTGTGCTCGACCAACTCGAACAGCAGGAAGATGTATTCAACATGATGAACATCGAAAAGCTGATGGCTTACTTCTTTCTGACGTTTATCTTGCTCATTGCCTGTTTCAATATCATCGGTTCGGTATCGATGCTAATGATTGACAAGCGTAATGACATGGAAACGCTCCGCCACCTCGGCGCTTCCGACCATTTGATATTCCGCATCTTCCTTTACGAAGGCCGATTGATTGCGCTTCTGGGTGCAGCGGCGGGTGGTCTTTTGGGCATTGGTCTTTGTTGGTTACAACAAACCTTCGGACTGATAAAACTGGGAACCTCGTCGGGTAGCTTCATCATTGACAGCTACCCCGTCAGCATTCACTTCACGGATGTGCTCCTCGTACTGTCGACCGTCCTCGTCGTAGGTTTTGTCTGTGTATGGTATTCGGTCAAATACTTGAGCAAATGGTTTCTAACAAAAGCGTAAAGACTCCACACTTCTCTCTGTAATAGTCAAAACAGGAAGCAGAACCATACACGGAACTGCTTCCTGTTTTTGTTTCGGTGGGGGAATCACAAGGAGCTACTCCTTGTCTCCTGCAACTCATAAGCCCTTATTCTCAACTCTATTCTTCTATGTCGACCGTTCTCATTCTAGGTGCCAGTTCTGGATTAGGTTATGCACTGGCTCAACATTACCTGATGCGCGGATGGAAGGTGGGACTTGCCGCCCGCCGTACGGAACCGCTTGAACAATTAGCTCAACTTGCGAAACTCCCTCATCAGGTAGCTCTTGCCTGTATCGATGTGAGACAATCAGAGGCTCCGCAACAACTGGAGAATTTGCTCCAACAACTGGGAGGAAAGGTTGACCTCTACCTACATTGTGCTGGTATTGGAAAGATGACTGCAAACATCCATTACGAAGAAGAACTGCCCACCTTACAGACTAACATCATGGGATGGACTGCCTGTATAGACTGGGCATACAATGTACTTTGTCGTCAAGGGTATGGACAACTGGCAGCTATCACTTCTTTTGCGGCAAACAGAGGACTCGCTCCTGCCCCAGCCTATGCCGCTACCAAGGCTTTTCAAGCCCATTACCTGGAATCACTCCGCCAACGCGTGCTTGCCAAAAAGCTCCGGCACATCACCATTACCGATCTTCGTCCAGGGTTTGTTGACACACCACTGCTTGCTCATCCGGAACAGCTCTTCTGGGTTCTTCCCACGGAAAAAGCCGTTCATGCCCTGCTTCGCGCCATCGATCGTCGCCGTTCGATTGCCACCATAACGACCCGCTGGGCACTCTTAGCTCCGCTCCTTCGTATTGCGCCACGCTGGCTTGTAGCACGCATTCTGAGCCGTGCACTCTGAATAAGGAAAGCCTACTCTTAGGCCGATAACAAAAGTCTCGAGAAAGGAAAGGTGGGAAAACAGTAGCGACACTACCGTTTTCCCACCTTCCGTGCGTTTATACGCTAAGAGAAATTAGTTGATACCTTCTGCCAATTCAGCACCGGGCTTAAACTTAATCACCTTCTTTGCAGCGATCTGAATCTTCTCCTTCGTTGCAGGGTTGATACCCGTACGAGCGGGACGTTCGCTGATAGAGAACGTACCAAAGCCAAGAAGTGCAACCTTGTCACCTTCCTTCAACGCATCTGCGATAGCGTCGAGCACAGCGTCAACTGCCTTCTTAGAGTCTACCTTGGTCAAGCCTGCAGCTGCAACGGCATTTACGAGATCGGTCTTATTCATTGTTTGAAATATTATATGTGTAACTTATTATAAAATCCTGTTGCGGATAAATGTGCGTTATCGCCTCCACTTATCAGGTTTAAAAGAGGCTCAAAAACGCGTTATTTGCAGGCAAATATAGGAGAAGGCATTCGTTCATACAAACTTTTCTTTCCTTTTTTCCTTCTCAGAACTTAAAAAAGAGTCTTCCTGCGCCAAAAGTGCATAGAATCAAGCATTCTACTCCCTTTCGACCCGAATAAACACAGGTTTTGCATGAACTAAATGACCACGATTTTACCTGCGACACTCTTCTTACCATCGTGTGTTGCAACCATCACATAATAGACACCGGGAGCAACCCGACGGCCCGTAGTGGTCTGGCATACATCCCACACAAAACTACCTCCGACCGCATTGCCACGGGCTACGAGTTGCGAACCTGTACTCAGTATTTTAACTTCTGCACCTTCGGTCAAACCGGCAATCGTTACATTACCCGAATATTCTGGACGAACGGGGTTGGGAAAGATTTTGACATTGCTTTCAGCAAGCGTTTCGTGCGAACTGGTTACATTCGTGCGAAACGAACAGATACCCGCATTGGAAGCAATGAAGAGTTCACCCGTTTCTTCGTTGATGGCCATGCTATTGATTTCGTCAGAGAGCAACGGAGAGTTTGCCTCGGTGTAATGAGCCAAGACTTCGGAACCATCCGGGTTGACCAAGTAAACACCTGAACCCATCGTACCCAACCATTTACGGTTACCTCCGTCAACAGCAATAGCTGTTACATCAATTCCCGTCAGCAAATAGTCGGCATAATTCGTACCATCGTTGCGCGGCACCTTGGGTTGCGTCACCATAAAGTTACCTGAGAACCATTCATCGGGCCGTTGAATCACATAAACCCCCGAAAGGCAACCAAACCAAATTTGCCCGTTCTTATCCTCGCGTACGTCCTTTACTTCCTGCAAATCACACGTACGACCATCCTCATTGAGTACCGTACTACGGAAATTGGAGCGGTCATCATCACGCTGATCAAGTGTACCGTTTACATCCAGACCATAAAGTCCCGATGCAATCGGAG
>ENA-OZRW01000195-OZRW01000195.1-human-gut-metagenome-genome-assembly--contig:-NODE-195-length-10613-cov-7.212256_pt1 | contig 10613 bp, 10 predicted proteins | sample MGYA00243271_ERZ653949 | MGnify/ENA primary metagenome ERZ653949 (study PRJEB26926, sample SAMN06164710) | human gut metagenome | biome: ENVO:00009003; feature: ENVO:2100002; material: ENVO:00002003... | reverse complement strand
GTTCCTAAATCAATACCAATGATTTTGCCCATTTTATTTTCCTCCTATTAAATATAGTGTTTTTACCTGTTTAATATATTTGTAACCATCCGTTGTCTCACATGAATCCCTTAAATGCTGTCTGCATTCATATAAATCTGATTCACTGTCATGCCGGATAGATGTACACATCATTACTGTACTACCGATACCATGCTGTGGCGTACCACTGAATCCTTGTACATATAGCCCTTCTGAAGCTCCTGTGCTACGGTGCCTGACTCAAGTTCATCATTTTCAACCTGCATCACTGCATTGTGGAAATCAGGGTCGAACTCCTGTCCTACGCACTCTATTGGCTTTACACCTGCAGCATCAAGCTCTGTGAGCATCTGCTTGTAGACCTTATCCATACCTGTGATAAAAGGATCATCCTTCTTATCATCCGGTACTGCTGCAAGACCTCTCTCAAAATTGTCTATTACAGGAAGGATTTTCTCAACTATTGTCTTTGCTCCCATGTCAAACATCTGGGATTTTTCCTTCTCGCTTCTCTTGCGGAAGTTCTCAAACTCTGCCATCTGTCTTTTCAGACGGTCGTTAAGTTCTTCTATCTGCTCGTCCTTCTTGTCTTTTTTCTTTTTCTTGAAGAGACCTTTCTTTTCATCTGACTTTTCATCTGACTTATCATCTGCTTTTGCATCTGCATCTGCTAAAGCCTCATCATCTGATTCAGTTTCATTCACATCTGTATCTTTTGCTTCTTCGGCTGCCTGAGTGCTTTCCTCATCAGCTCCTTCAATCTCTATCTCTTCTGCTTTGTTTTCTGCAGTCTCATTGTCGATTGTTTCTTTTTTAATATTCTCTGGCATTTTTGACCACCTTCCTATGTTTCATCCTCAGACTTCTTATAAATTCCATCTAACTGGGATTTAAGAGTCTTTAGATTATCCATTACTTTTTCATAATCCATGCGCTTTGGTCCGACAATTCCTATCGTTCCCTTTACGCCCTCACCCAGATCATATGTCGCAGTGACAACACTGCAGTCCTTCATGGTCTGGATCGGAGATTCATTTCCTATATAAACCTGAATACCTGTTCCATTGTCCTTCTTCTCGGAATCGGATAGGGATTCAGTAACAAGGCTTGCTAGCTCTTCCTTTTCCTCAAATGCTGACAAAAGTGTCGCTGCATTATTGGAATCCGAAAGCTCAGGATACTTCAGAATATTTGTTGCTCCGCTGGTGTAAATCTTAAGATCCTCACTCTCAGCGAAGGTCTGTGCCAATGCATCAATCACATCAGAGACAATTCCTGAATGAATACCAGCGCGTTCCTTTATGCTTGCAATGTTTCCAAGATTAATCTCGTTCATTGCGAGTCCGTTTAATGAGGTGTTAAGCAGAATGTTGAGCTTAAGTATCGTCTCATTGTCAAGCGGCTCATATAAATCAAGCATCTTGTTTCTGACCATATTATTGTTCATAACAATTACTGCAAGCAAGTGCTGGTCGTCAACCTGTGAAAGCTGGATGAATTTCACCTTGTTGTGATTGACATCCGGTGCAGAAACAAGTGTGGCATAATTGGTATTGTTTGCGAGTACCTTTGCCGCCTGCTTTAACACCTGCTCCATCTTCTCGGTATTTTCAATGACCAGCTCCTTCATATCAGAAAGCTCTTTTTCCTTCTTATCATTAGTCTCTATAAGATGGTCTACATATAATCTGTAGCCCTTATCCGAAGGAATTCTTCCTGCTGAGGTATGTGGCTGTACTATATAGCCCATCTCCTCTAAGTCACTCATCTCATTTCTGATTGTTGCCGAGCTCAGATTAAGATCTGTATATTTTGAAATTGTACGTGAGCCAACCGGCTCTCCTGTGGCGAGATAATTGCGGATGATCGCATCCAGTATGGTAAGCTGTCTCTCGCTCAATTCTAGTTCTTTGTTTTCATTTTCCATTGGTCACACGCTCCATCTGAAGTATGCTTTTTAATTTGTTAGCACTCTGTATTTTGGAGTGCTAATTTTTTATCTGTACATAACATACCACCACCTATTAGCAATGTCAACCCTCGAGTGCTAATTTTTTTAATAAAATTTTTGAAACCCTTGATTTTACTGGGGTTTCAGGCTTTATTAATTTTCTATTAAATTGATTTTGGCGGTATTTAAACCACTTTTACACCATTTTTCAATTTTTCATTTCATGCTTAGCATCAAATGATACAAAAAAGCAGTCGATCCTAAATGTGAAAGACTGCTTTATATCATATTTCTTATTGCTTTGTGTGTATATTTAGCTGATTGTCTATATCCCGTCCTGCATACATTACTCTAAGTATTGTTACAACCATTCAATAATTCCTCTCAAATCACTGTCAGCCTGTTCTGATACTTCTATTTCATATATCATAAGCCATAATCTTTGCGAATATCAGAAAAGGCTTTCTTAGCATTTTTTGTCCGTCCAGCCTGCATATCCGCATATCCCTTCTCTAATTCTTCATTGAACTCTACCTCTGATAATGCGCTGATATCAACAGGTCTGGCAGATGGTATTTTTACTTCAAACGGAAGACCTCTCTGTAAGATAATCTGCATATAAACATCTCCTTCCTGCCATATTTTTATGTTATGCAAAACCTCCGAACGGCTTTAGGCCATAAATCAGTTATTATTATTCCTAATCAAAATCTGTATGATTTTATCATAATTTTCCGGTCTGTGTGGAAACGTACAGTCTGTGCATACCTTGATTTTTTTGCCATTCTTCTCTATGTAGGTCTTACTTCCGGGACAGTTTGGCATACTATACATAGGACAATAACAAAACAGACAATTAAAGTCATCCGAAAGTCCCTTGTGACACGGAAAATATTTGCAATCTGTGTTTTTAAAGTATTTATAAGAGTTTTCCATTTTTATTCCTTCTATATTCATATGCTTTTCTCACAAGGCTCTCTGCAAAATGCGGATTTGACGGATAGTACAGGTGTGGAAACCCAAGCCAGTAATTATCATGGCTTATCACGCAGTCGTAGCTTCTGCCTGTGGCCGGCTTGGTCGCAATACAATCGGCTCCGTTATCGGTGCTGTCGTAATAATGAAATTCATGCGCCTTTATTTTTTCATTTGGCGGTAGAAAATTGCTATGCTTTTCCGCAAGCTCAATATATCCGAACCTGACCAGCTTTCCCTTAAAATGACACCCACCATCCAGTGCCCCCACAAGCTGCGACTTATTCATATCATTTTGTATATCTGTATTATTTTGTGTATCAGCATTGTTTTTTTCATCATTATCATCACAGATGTTACGGATATATGTGTGAAGATACATAAATCCTCCACACTCTGCAACCGTCGGCATTCCGGCTCTAAAAGCTTTTTTTATGGCATTCAGCATAGATACGTTTTTACTCAGTTCCCTTGCATACAGCTCCGGATAACCGCCTCCAAGCAGCATTGCATCACAATCCTTTGGAAGCCTGGTATCGTGAAGCGGTGAAAAATACAGTAATTGTGCTCCGCATTTTTCTAGCATTCTAAGGTTATCTTCATAGTAAAAACAAAATGCTTCGTCCATGGCAACAGCTATGTTTACGGTATTATTTTGGTCTTGAAGCCTCATCAGCTCTGCATTTTTTAAGGTTTGACGCTTATCTTTGTCTGCACTTCCGCTGTCACAAATTTCATCTGCCGCTTTTGCTATATCTATAAACAAATCCATATCTATAGTCTTTTTTAGTCTGTCGGCAGTTTCATTGAGCTGTTTTTTTATATCTGAAAGCTCATCCGGCATGACAAGCCCCAGATGTCTGCTTGAAAGCCCGATATCCTTCTGCTCCGGAAAATATCCGACTACTTTTACGGAAAGCTCCTTCTCTATCAGTGGCTTTATGATGTCATAATAGCCCTTCGACATCCGATTGAGCAGAACCCCCTTAATCAAGTGGTGCGTGTCATACTGCAAAAAACCGGCTATAAGAGCAAGCACTGACTTTCCCATGCCCTTTGCGTCCACCACGAGTATTATCGGAGTCTGCGTCACCTTTGCCAGATGGTATGACGAACCCTGCTCATATATTCCTCCAAGCCCGTCATATAATCCCATCACGCCCTCAAGCACCGCAAAATCACCATCGGCTCTTTCATCTAAGAAAAGCTGCACTGTTGTCTTTTCGTCCGTAAAAAACGTATCGAGATTTTTGGATGGTACGCCAAGCACCTTTTTGTGAAACATTGGGTCAATATAATCAGGTCCGCACTTATATGACAATACGTTTTTTCCGCTATCCTTTAAAAGCTGCAGTAAAGCGCAGGTTATCATTGTTTTTCCGCTGCCGCTTTTTGGTGCGGCTATCATAAAACGATTTATTTTCATGTGTTCATCCTTTATTTCATCATATATCTTAAGAATATTAGCCTTTGATGATTTATTACGGGTTGTAGCATAAAAGCCCAGGTTAAAATTCAAACGAACATATCCACACCGGATTTTCTGCCTGCATCAAATGGTAATGTCCTATCTGCTTTGAGCGGCTGACCTGCAGCTGCACGATATCCTCATTTTTCACATCATATGCCGACAATATTTCCTTTATCTCACAAATTGTTTCCATGGAAATTGCATTTACCACTATACGGATATGTGGATTTTTTGCTTTAAGAGCCTCTATTATCTCCTTTAGATTGCCACCGCTGCCTCCGATAAATGCGTGTGTCGGCACCGGAAGAGTGTCCATTCCGTCAGGAGCCTTTGCATTTATAACATGGATATTTTCAAGTCCATGCTTTTCTTTATTTTGTGTGATAAGCTGCACGGCATTTTCCTTCTGCTCGATGGCATAGACCTCCATATCATCGGAAAGTGATGCGGCCTCTACCGCTATAGAGCCGGTTCCGCTTCCCACATCATAAAGCACTGAATCCGATTTCAAATGAAGCTTGCAGATGCTTACATGCCTTATTTCCTCTTTGGTCATCGGAACCTTTTCACGGATAAACTCTGCATCTCTTATATGAGGTGTGACATTTTTTGCAACCGGATTGGGATTTTTTATCATGCAGATATACAGTCCCTCCCTTTTAAGCTTTGTGCACTCCTGCGGCGAAAGCTGCGATATAGTTTCATCCGGATATGATAGCTGGTATCCCACAGTTACCGAGCATTTTTGTAAACCATACCTTTCGTCACTGCTTAATAGGTGTCCAAGCATATTCACATCCTTTACACCTGACATCAGCATAAATGTTTTTGCATGGTGGCTAATCCGTGATGTGATATTAGACAGCTTTACTCCGTGGATGCTGCAAATATATGCATCGCTGTAGGTTTCACCGACTGCTGCCGCCATATATGACACAGATGAAATTCCAGGAAGGATTGACACATCCGCATTTAATTTTCCTTCTATAATTTCATTTTTTATCGCCAGATACAGCTTTTTGCTTCCACTGTAAAAGCCTGTATCTCCCGAGAATAATATAAGAACATTACTGATTTTTGCAGCATCTGCACAAATTTCGTATAGATAAGGAATAATCTGTTCTGCAAGATAATACGGCTTTTTGTCTATCTTCGCACTGTATTTTTCTATCATGCGGCTTGCCCCAAGTATAATATCAGCGCTTTCTATTGCATCTGAAACAGCTTTTGTCATGCAAGCATCATTTCCCATTCCAATGCCGGCAAGCATGATATGAAGCTTGTTATATTTACTGTCAATATATTCACAAACAGCTTCAAATGACATTCCATCATCCTGCACGCTTTGCCCCACAATATAGACCGGAATATTTTTATTTTTTGCGGCAGCTATTTTTTCAATAAAGCCACCGGCCGCACCGCTTTTTTTGGTGACCAGACATCTGATGTCATACTGATCAATAAGCGCCTCATTAAGCTGTGTGCTAAACGGTCCCTGCAATGCCAGAATGTGCTTTCCTGTAATATCATTGTGCATGCACAAGCTTATGCTCTCAAACCCCGGAAGCACGCGCACATACAATCTTTCCCTGACGTCTGAGGTTTTACAATACACTGACAGCTCCTTGCTTCCTGTTGTGAGCAGTATATTTCCGTCTGTATTGTTAAGTGCCTTTGCACATGCTTCATTGTCCTCAAAATAGCGGATATTATCATAATCTGCTGATATATCCGTATCTCTTTTAAGACGCACATATTCGATATTTTCTGATATGCTGCTATCCGCCTGATTGTCTGTAACAGCATGTGCCTCGTTAAACGCATAAACTGCCTGCTTTATATTTTCGGTAACAATGGCTGCATACGGATGAGTTGCATCCACTATGAGCTTACATTTTTGTTCCGCAAAAAAGCTTCTCATGCCTTCGCTGTCCATACGCCCCATATGAACATGCGCGAACGGATTTTCATGCAGCACGATTTCACCATACTCGGTTGCCACGCAAACCGTATGCTCTATGCCTCTTTCACACAGATGCTCTGATAGCTTACGTCCCTCTGTTGTTCCTGCAAAAATCAGTATTTTACTCAATCTGATATCCTCTCCTTGTGACAAGCTTTCCGTCAATTATTTGTGTACCCTCATTGCCGATAAATACTGTCGTAAACATGTTGACCTGTGCACTGCGGAGCTCACCGAGAGTACAGACCGTATAGCTTGTTCCCTCACGTCCGATATTTTCGACATAGCCGCAGGCTCTATCCGGCTCTATCGCACGAAGCAGAATATCACAGGCTCTCATCAGATAGTCCTTTCTCTTGTGACTTGACGGATTGTACAGTGCTATGACAAAATCACCCTCTGCAGCAGCCACAAGACGCTTTTCAATCTTTTCCCACGGCGTGAGCAGGTCACTTAAGCTGATGGTACAAAAATCATGGTTTAATGGTGCTCCAAGCACTGCCGCACCACTGTTTGCCGCTGTAATGCCGGGTATTACCGAAAGCTCTACGTTATCGTATTCCTGCCCAATCTCATACATAAGAGAGGCCAGTCCGTATATTCCGGCATCGCCACTACATACAAGGGAGACTGTTTTGCCCTCAAGTGCCTTTTTAAAGCACAGATGACATCTTTCTTTTTCCTGACGCATTGGAGTGGTCAAAAGCTCTTTTGTCTGGAATTTTTCTCCAAGCAGCTTTATATATACGGTGTATCCCACTATGACATCACTCGCTTCCAGGGCGTCAATCGCCTGCTTTGTCATCATGCTTTCAAAGCCCGGCCCCATACCTACTATGTAAATTTTATTCATGTTAATCTCCATCTCTACTAATTTTATATAACCATGCAGCTATTTGCATTTTTTTAATGATATGAAGGTCAAAAGGTATTTTGCCCCTCATTTATATTAATCAGGATACCTTGCTGCCGCAACCGTTACCCTGTCATATTTATGTTTTTTATAGATAAGTTCTCCTGCTTTATTGCATTCCCTGCTGCATGCAAGCACCGCTGCACGCTCGCACACGTTGTCCACTCCAACATGCTCCATGACAAACTGCGAGGCACTGAATTCTCCATGCACCGCCATAAGCTCATCCGCGGTATAAGTGACAAATTCTATCCTGTTTCTTTCGCAAAATTCCTTTATTCCCGGTTCATCTTTTTTCACATCTATTGATGCAATCATGTCTATATCCGAAATATCTATTTGCAGCTTTAAAAGACTTTGTCTGATTGCCCTGTCAATATTTTCAAATGCTGTATTTCTTCTGCACCCAATACCAAGTACAAATTGTGTGGGTTTTAAGTAAATACTGCCATTTTTAGGGTCCTTTGCTTTTTCGCATGATACTACAATATCAGCTCCGTAAGCAGGTGGGAAATCCACTGTTTTTATTGCATCAGCACTCATATCAGCTTCATCTAAAAATGCCTTTATAAGCTGCCTGTGCTTAGCCGGGATATGCTCCCAGTCGACCGACAAAGTAACCACTTCCCCCGCCAATACCTTTGATGATACTCTGGCGATGCCATCTTTATTGACTATTGCAAGCCTGCATTTCTTTGCAAAAACATCAACTGCAAATTTATTATTGATATCAGTAGCGGTTGTTATAACAGGTGTGGCATTCATCAGTGCTGCTAATAATACCGCAAGCTCATTGGCACCTCCCACATGCCCTGAAAGAATCGGAATAACAAACTGCCCCAGCTCATCTATCACAATAACAGGACTGTCTTTAAGCTTGTTATTTACAGAAGAAGCTATAGCTCTCACTGCAATACCACATGCCCCGATAAAAATCAGAGCCTTTTTTTCACTCATCTGTACAGCTGTCCAGTCTGATATATTTTGTGATATGTAGCCGGAATTTCTAAAATTTTCATCGGTGGAATTTTTAATATTCTCATCCGATAATCTCGAGCATTTGGTAAAAACCTCCACCTCATATTCACTTTTTTCAAGCTTATAAGCTATGTCACATGACAGCTCATAGCCCTTTTTTGTGAAGCTTACAATGCAAATTTTCATATTTTCAGTTCCCATATATTTCCCATATTTATATATTCACGCCTTTTTTAATCGTTATCCTTTGACTCTACAGAAGCCTTGCGATACTCTGTCGAAAAATCCGGTGCGTAAAGTCTTGATTTCTCGTAATGCCGGTGAGCTATGACATCCCCCACAAGCACTATCGCTGTCTTTGTGATATTGTGCTTCCTCGCTGTCTGCTTAAGTGTAGCGACAGTGCACACGTATGCCTCCTCCTGTGGCCAGGTTGCCTTGTATACAATTGCAGCAGGTGTCTCTGCCGCATATCCTCCCTCAATAAGGCTTTCCGTAAGCTTCTCTAAAAGCCCGGTGCTTAAGTAAATCGCCATGGAAGCATGGTGTGAGGCAAAGCTTGCTATGCTCTCCTTAGGAGGAACCTTCGTGCGCCCTTCCATGCGTGTGATGATGAGCGACTGGGAAATACCGGGAAGCGTGTACTCAATGTTGAGCGATGCAGCAGCGCCAAAGCACGCGCTCACGCCCGGACAGCTCTCATATGGTATTAAAAGAGTATCAAGCTCATCCATCTGCTCGCGCACTGCGCCGTATATGCTTGGCTCTCCCGTGTGCAGGCGCACTGTCATTTTCCCGTCTGCCTCAGCAGCTTTCATGACTGCGATGACCTCATCCAGTGTCATTTTTGCACTGTTATATATTTCACAGCTCTCCCTTGCATAGTCCAAAAGCTCTGGATTAACAAGCGAGCCCGCATAAATTATCACATCTGCCTTTTGTAAAAGACGCATTCCGCGTACTGTTATTAAATCTGCTGCGCCTGTTCCTGCGCCAACAAAGTAAACCATTTTTCTGCCTTTCTGCTTTTTGCAAGCTCACCAAATTCGTTTGAATACATGATACAGTCTATCTCAAGTCTGCCCTTTGCCCTCTTATCCAGATAAAAGCATATGCGCTCCATCGCATAATCCATCACCTCATAAAGCCTGCCGCTTTCCTTAAGTGCCGCCAGGGCCTCCTCTGTCGTAAGGCTGTCCATAATGCTCTTTATGTATTCGGGCGCTACACCGCACTTAAACGCAAATGCAGTCAAAAGCTCTATCCTGCAGTCTGCCTCCCTCGAATGAGTGTTCATGATGCCTCCTGCTACCTTTATGAGCTTTCCTATATGTCCTGTCAAAAGCATCCTCTTAAAGCCCATATCGGCTGCTATATCAATTGTTTCACCGATAAAGTTGGAGCATTTGACACTCCTGTCCAGATCATAGCCATAGCTTTCCTTCATAAAGTCAAGACCGTAATTTCCCGGCGCAACCGCCACATAATCATACCCAAACGAATATCTCTGCCTAAGCTCCACCCTTATCGTATCAATAAGAGCCTGTGAGCTCATGGGCTCAACAATACCGCTCGTGCCGAGAATTGATATACCACCAACTATCCCAAGCCTTGGATTAAAGGTCCTTTCTGCAAGCTCCTTTCCCTTTGGAACCGAGATTGTAATGTCAAGTGTCCCCTTGAAATCCAAAAGCTCACAGACCTCCCTTACCTCTTTTTCTATCATCTCACGCGGCACATGATTGATAGCCGCATTTCCAACAGTCTGGTCTAATCCGGGTTTGGTGACTCTTCCCACTCCGTCACCCCCGTCAATATTTATGATAACCAAATCCTGCCTTTTTTTGCATAAAGCAGATGTATCAGAATGCAAAATCCGTACAGAAGCATATATATATGCTCCGGTGGTCACATCCGGGTCATCCCCTCCATCCTTTATCACAGCGCAGCTTACCTCATTTTCACTTCTTTTTATGTCGGTGATATCAGCCGTGTAAGCTATTCCCTTAGGTGTCTGAATCGTTATTTTGTTTTTAGCCTTTCCGGTTAAAAGCATATATGCCGCCGCCTTTGATGCCGCCGCAGCACAGCTTCCTGTGGTAAATCCGTATCTCATAATCACTAAATTTCCTCATGCATCAGCCTCTATCAACCAGACTGTAAATCAGCGCATTGCATATAGCAGCCGCAATATTGCTTCCACCCTTTCGTCCGACATTGACGATATACGGCACGCCTGTCTCCATAATTAGCTCCTTGGCTGCCTCCACATTGACAAAGCCCACCGGCACACCGATTACAAATGCAGGCTTATATATTCCTTTTTCTATCATATCATAAA
>ENA-OZRW01000194-OZRW01000194.1-human-gut-metagenome-genome-assembly--contig:-NODE-194-length-10615-cov-8.651326_pt1 | contig 10615 bp, 7 predicted proteins | sample MGYA00243271_ERZ653949 | MGnify/ENA primary metagenome ERZ653949 (study PRJEB26926, sample SAMN06164710) | human gut metagenome | biome: ENVO:00009003; feature: ENVO:2100002; material: ENVO:00002003... | reverse complement strand
TCAACATGGAGTCTTACGAGATGACCATCGTTTACCAAAATGGTCAGTATCGACTGATGGCTCAGTCTGCAGAAGAATATCCCTTACCTTCATTAGACGATGAGAAGAAGATTTCACTGCAAATCAATGCCCAACTCATCAACAACGGTATTGGTCGCGCTTCAATTGCCGTAGCTAACGATACACTCCGTCCTCAATTGAACTCCATCTGCTTTGATATCCGCAACAGCATGTTGGCAATGGTGGCTAGCAACGGTAGTCACTTGGCATTGACGCAGACCCACATCGGTGAACAACCCGTTGAGGGAACATTCCTCCTCAATACGCGTCCCGCATCTTTGCTCCGCAGCATGCTTGCCAAGGAACAAAACGACGTGACCATGAATTTTGCGGACAAGGGAGCTGTATTCAGCACCCAGGACTTTACCATGATTTGCCGTTTGACTGATGGTAAATATCCGAACTACCGCATGGTCATTCCCCAAAACAACCCGAACATCGTTACGGTTAATCGCGCAGCCTTGATCAGCGTATTGCGTCGTGTAATGGTCTGTGCCAACCCCAGTTCTATCCTTGTTAAATTCCAGTTGGAGAACAGCACAATGAAGATTTCCAGCCAGGATATGGAATACGGAAAGTCTGCAGAAGAGACCATGTTCTGTGATTACTCGAATGCGCCTATGCGCATAGCCTTTAAGGGCTCTACCCTTCTCGAGTTAATTCAAAACATTGAGGCAGACGAAATCAAGTTTGAACTGTCTGACCCGAGCCGTGCAGGACTGATTATGCCTTTCAAGCAAAAAGAGAACGAAGAGGTAATCATGCTGATTATGCCTTCAATCTTTACAGACTAAAGCGCACTACCTACGGTGAAGATAGGATGCCTTTTTCTAAAACTATGGAAATAAGGTAGTCCTCTCCCCTCCACACACAAACTGACATTCTACTACTTGTTAACTGAACGACGTTTCTCCCTACTGGGACTTTCTATTCACGAAATAGTGCCCTCATCATGCGGAGTACGCCGTTCAGTTAGTTTTATCTCCTCTTTCTATGCAACTTCAACTTTCTCGTCCCATTATATTCTTTGATATCGAAGCTACGGGACTGAACATCGCAACCGACCGCATTGTGGAACTCTGTTACATCAAGGTTTTACCTAATGGTACAGAAAAAGTCGTCACGCAACGCTTTAATCCAGGGATTCATATCAGTGCAGAAGCTTCGGCTGTCAACGGTATTTACGATGAAGATGTAGCCAACTGTCCGACCTTCAAGATGAAAGCAGCTGAAATAGCTCGCGACTTCGAGGGTTGTGATTTGGCCGGATTCAATTCGAATCATTTCGACATTCCGCTCTTGGTTGAAGAATTTATCCGTGCAGGAGTAGACTACGATGTAACGGGAGCCCGCCTGGTCGACGTGCAAGGCATCTTCCACAAGATGGAACGTCGCGACTTAACGAGTGCTTACAAATTCTACTGCAACAAAGACTTGACAGATGCCCACACGGCTGAAGCCGATACACGGGCAACATTGGAAGTTCTCGAAGCCCAATTGGATCGCTATGCCGATACATTGAAAAACAACGTGGCGTTTCTCGCTGATTTTTCTCGTCGCAACCGCAACGTGGATCTTGCAGGACGCATTGTCTACAACGATCAGAATGTCGAAACCATCAACTTTGGTAAATATCGCGGTCGCCCTGTAGCCGAAGTCTTGCAACGCGATCCAGGCTACTTCAATTGGGTCATGCAAGGCGACTTTACGCAAAATACCAAACAGGCATTTATGCGAATCAAACTGAGAGGTATCTAACGTTAATTATTTCGCATTCAAATCTCTACTTCCCTATGACTTCTCCTCTTCACGGCAAACATATTGTATTAGGTATTACAGGCAGTATCGCTGCCTACAAAGCCTGCTCACTTATCCGCCTTCTTATCAAGGCGGGTGCTGAAGTGCAAGTAGTTATCACTCCGGCGGGCAAGGAATTCATCACTCCGGTCACCCTTTCGGCCTTAACATCAAAGCCTGTGATTTCGGAGTTCTTTGCCCAGCGTGATGGTTCCTGGCACAGTCACGTAGACCTGGGTCTTTGGGCTGACGCCATGGTGATTGCACCGGCTACAGCTTCAACTTTAGGCAAGATGGCACACGGCATTGCTGACAATATGCTCATCACTACCTATCTTTCGATGAAAGCTCCGGTCTTTGTAGCTCCTGCCATGGATTTGGATATGTTCCGCCACGAAGCAACGCAGCAAAACCTGGCTACGCTCCGTTCCTACGGAAATCACATCATTGAGGCTACGGAAGGAGAACTGGCAAGCCATTTAGTAGGAAAAGGTCGCATGGAAGAGCCGGAAAACATCTTTCACGTGCTCGAGAACTTCTTTGCTGAAGCCAAACGTCCCTTGCCTTTAGCAGGAAAGCGCATCTTGATTACAGCTGGACCTACGCACGAGAAGATTGATGCGGTACGTTTCATTGGCAACTATTCCTCTGGAAAGATGGGCTTCGCACTGGCTGAAGTATGTGCCCAACAAGGAGCTGAGGTTGAACTCATTGCCGGTCCCGTAGCCCTTACGACCCAACATGAACGCATCCACCGCCACGACGTAGTCAGTGCAGCCGAAATGCACGAAGCCACTACCCGCTTATTCCCTAAAGCTGATGCGGCGATACTCTGTGCAGCAGTAGCGGACTTTACGCCGGCTCAAACGGCTGAAACAAAAATTAAGCGGGAAGGTTCTGGCGGACTTCATCTCGACTTGGTTCCTACGCAGGATATTGCTGCTTGTTTGGGACAGATGAAAAGCAAAGACCAATGTCTCGTAGGCTTTGCACTTGAAACGAACAACGAGCGTGAACATGCACTCGGTAAACTACAACGCAAGAACCTCGACTTCATCGTGCTCAACTCCCTTCGTGATGCTGGTGCAGGCTTTGCCCACGACACAAATAAGATTACGATTCTGACGACCGAAGGAGAAGAAAAGCCTTTCCCATTGAAAAGTAAGTTGGAAGTCGCGGAAGATATCGTCAAGGAAATGGCAGAGCGATTGCAAACGCGTTAAGCCACAAGATAGAAGATAGCAGATTCATCACGTCACACAGGGAACCGAAATCTCCCAACAAGCTACTGACAGATTCCTTGCTCTCTACCTTTAAACTTGTCACTCCTACTCTACTCCCATTCAGCCAATATATTCCGTCTATGCTCGCCCGTCTACTTCTCACAATTCTGCCCCTCCTGCCGCTACAGGCTCTTGCTCAAGAGCTTGATGCGCGTGTGACCATCAATCACCAACAGGTACAGGGTACGAGTACTTCGGTCTTTGAAACGCTCAAAACTTCTCTTGAACAGTTCCTAAACGACCGACATTGGACCAACCTGCAGTTTAAACGCAACGAACGTATTCAATGCAACTTCAGCATTACGGTCAAGAAGTATTCTACTTCCGAAAACAGTTTTGAATGCGCCCTTAACGTACAAGCAACGCGCCCCGTTTATGGTTCAACCTATACGACGACGACCTTTGCCTTCAACGACCCGAACTTTCAGTTCAACTATCAAGAGTACGATCAAATTGAATTTCGTCCGGATGTCATAGACAACAATCTCACTGCCGTACTCGGTTATTACGTTTACCTGCTCATCGGGTTTGATATGGATGCCATGGCTCCCATGGGAGGTACGGAATATTTCCAGACGGCACAAACCATCGTTACCAATGCACAGGGGCTTACGCAAAAAGGTTGGAAGGCTTTTGATGACTCTAAAAACCGCCACGCTCTCATCACCGACTTGCTTGACGGAGGTATGGAGCCTTTCCGCAAACTGCAATATGCTTACTACCGCCAGGGACTGGACGTGATGAGTGAAAACTCTGAACGTGGCAGAGCAGGCATTACAGAAGCCCTCACTCTTCTGCGAAAGGCCAAGGACAACAAGTCCATGAGTATGTTGCCCCAAATCTTTACGGAATACAAACGCGACGAGATTCTCTCCATTTATAAAGGCCACGGCAATGCGAAGGAAAAGGAAGAGATAGTCGAAACCCTCTCGCGCATCAATCCTTCGCAAAACACTTATTGGCGACAAATCAATCAATAAGAGGATTTATGCTTCATCATCTCACCATCTCACATTACGCTTTGATCGAACAGCTCGACATCGACTGGATGCCGGGCTTTTCGGTGATTACAGGCGAGACGGGTGCCGGTAAAAGTATCATGCTCGGCGCACTCAACCTCCTGCTCGGTGGCAGAGCCGATGCGAAAGCCATCCAGACGGGAGAAAAGAAATGTTTGGTCGAAGCTTCCTTCGACATCAACGGACTCGATCTCGAACCCTTCTTTGCTGCCAACGATATTGATTTCGACCCCAAGGAATGCATCGTTCGCCGAGAAGTGTTGCAATCGGGCAAAAGTCGGGCTTTTATCAACGACACTCCGGTAGCAATTGCCAAGCTCAAAGAGATTGGTACAGCGATTATCGACATCCATTCGCAACACCAGAATCTGCTTATTCGTAATGAGTCTTTCTTAATTGAAACACTCGACGTAATGGCTGGACAAACCGAACCGCTTGCCGCCTACAAATGCCTGTATAACCAATGCCGCCAAGCTATCGAACGCCTCAAAGCACTCCAAGAGCGGGCAGCGCAGGGACGTAGTGACGAAGAATACTTGCAATTCCAGCTTAACCAGATTGACGAAGCTAACATCCAGCCCAACGAGCAGGAGGAACTCGAAAAGGAGCAAAATCTCCTAAGTCACGCGGAGGACATCAAACAAGCCTTTTACACGGCACAAGGACTGATTCAGTCTGATACTTTCAGCATGACACACCACCTTCGCCAAGCGTCTGATGCTGTGCGCAACATTGCCGACAAGCATCCCGAAGCCGAAGAGCTTGCCGAACGCCTGCGCAGTGTCCGCATCGAATTGGAAGATATCGAGGGGGAACTCGAACAATTGGCTGAGCAAACTGACTATGACCCCGAACGCTTGCGTTTCATCGAAGAGCGGCTCAATACACTCTATACATTACAGCAGAAACACCGCGTTGATTCTGTAGAAGAACTGCTTGCTGTAGGGGAATCAATCCGTAAGCAACTCAGTGACATCGAAAATGTAGACGAAGATATTCGCCTCCAAACGGAAGAAGTGGCCCGACTCACTGCTATGCGCAATACTGCTGCGGCCCGACTGACAGAAGGACGACGCCGTGCAGCTCAAACGACGGAAAAAGAGCTGACTACAGCTCTGCAGCAAATGGGGATGCCCAACGTCAAAATAGAAATTTCCATCACGCCACGCCCCGAACCCGACGCAACAGGAGCAGACAAGGTGGTCTTTCTCTTCTCTGCCAACAAGAGCATTCCTCCCCAAGACGTCAGTCAAATTGCATCTGGTGGTGAAATTGCTCGTCTCATGCTTTCGCTCAAGGCACTCATTGCCCGTCGCAAAAATTTACCCACCATTATTTTCGATGAGATTGACACGGGAGTCTCAGGCACCATGGCTGAACGCATGGCACAAGTCATGCGCGACATTGCCTCCCACTGCCAGGTTATCTGCATTACCCATTTGCCACAAATCGCGGCACTTGGCACCCACCACTTCAAAGTCTACAAAGAAGATACTGGCGACGTAACACGCAGCCACATTGTTCCATTAGACGAAAAGGAACGGGTTGAGGAAATTGCTCACATGCTCTCTGGCGCTGAACTTTCACAGGCGGCTATCGACAATGCGCAAGCCTTGCTACAACGATAGCCCCGGCTCTTTCGCTTGTGGAGAAGCACTGGCGAAACTTTCGCCCAAGCATTTTCAAACTAAAAATTGTCTTTCTACTCCCCATCGGACAATTTTCCAGTCTATAATTTGTCATTCTCCCTGTAGAAAGACAAATTTCTGATTGTATTTTTGTCCTTCTACTCCCCATCGGACAATTTTCCAGTCTACAATTTGTCATTCTCCCTGTAGAAAGACAAATTTCTGATTGTGTTTTTGTCCTTCTACTTCCCATCGGACAATTTTTCAGTCTACAATTTGTCATTCTCCCTGTAGAAGGACAAATTTCTGGTTGTGTTTTTGTCCTTCTACTTCCCATCGGACAATTTTTCAGCCTACAATTTGTCATTCTCCCTGTAGAAAGACAAATCGCAAAGTTACTCAGGATGCTTTCTTTCGAAAAGAGAAGACCCACGTGGAGGCAAACATACCGTCCTCCGCATCCGCATCGCTTAACACCCTTGCATTGACGACACACGATATACCTCATTCAAATCACCTCCTTACATCAGACATACAGTCCCATCTATTTAAGCAATATGAATAAATCACTCCTCGTTACAGCCCTGTTGGCTGTCGCTCCCTATACTTCGCTTGCCGACGTAATGCCTAAAGAGGCTTACAAGGCGATGCTCAACCTCTTTGCTTACGATGCCAACGGAAAGTTGCTCCGTTCGGGCACAGCTTTCTACATTGACGCACAAGGTCATGCCGCTACTTCCTACTCGCTGCTACGTGACGCTACACGCGCAGAAGTGATAGACACAAAGGGAAAGAAGCATCAAGTCGTACGTATCTTGGGCGGTGACGCGACCACTGATTTAGTCAAGTTCAGCACTTCACAAACCAAACCGACGGATTTCTTCCGACTGACAGACACAGCTGGAACAACAGGCAGTGACTGGCAACTTGTAAGCTACTCCTCGGATAAGAAAAAAACGCTTCAAGCAGTCAAGGTCAACGGCGATGAGGCATTCAATCAATATCGTTACTACCAGGTCAGTGCGGCCAACGATGCCTCGCTGATGGCCTGTCCGCTGATAGACGAAGCAGGCAATCTCATGGCGGTCGTACAGCGCAATGTCAATGCATCAGCTACAACGGCTTGTGCCATCGATGCCCGTTTTCTCAACGAATTGACCATACGTCCAACTTCAGCCTTCAGCAATGACCTTCGTGCCATCCACATTCCCAAAGCTTTGCCTACCAAATCGAGCGAAGCGATGGCCTACTTGTTTATGATTCCCAAGACAGACACGCTCAGTCTGCAAACGGCTCACAATGACTTTGTGGAAGCCTACCCCACTCTGCCCGATGGCTACATGAACCGAGCTTCTTTCCGAGCTTCACTCAAGGATTATGCGGGTGCAGATGCCGACTTCCAAACAGCCTTCGCCAAAGCTGAAGCAGACACAACGGGTACCAAACTCGATGCCGTTCACCACAGCTTAAGTCAACTGATCTACCAAACAGTAGTGGCTAAGGGCGACACGCTTCCAGTCTACCCCACGTGGACCTTGGCCCGTGCCGAAGCAGAAGCAACTCAGGCCTACACCATTCATCCCTTCACGCTCTACTTGATGCAACAGGGAAATTGCCGCTATGCACAGGGAAACTATACTGGTGCTTACGAAAGCTTCAATCGTGCTTGTGAAGACCGAAAATTTGCTTCTTACGAAACGTTCTTTGCTGCTGCACGCGCACTAGAACGTACTGGTACAGATTCGACACGAGTAATCGCTCTGTTAGACAGTTGCATTGCCCACTTGCCCCAACCCGCTAATGCACGCCACGCTCACTTCTACTTCGAACGAGCCCAACGATTGATTCAAGCCAAGCGTTTCCGCGAAGCGGTCTTTGACTACAACGAATATGAAAAGCTGGTCGGTCCGCGCAATCTCAACGAACGCTTCTACTACCTGCGTCACTTGGCAGAAGTCGAAGCACGTATGTATCAACAGGCACTCGACGACTTACACTCTGCCATTGCCCAGTCAGCCACTCCCCTTCCTTACCGGCTGGACGAAGCTTATCTGCTGTTACGCATCGGCGAACTTGACACGGCTGCACGAGCTGCACGCGCCTTGCTGAAGGAATTGCCTGAAAATCCGGATTGCTACAAAATCATCGGCATCGTACTCGGCGAACAGGGTAAAAAGGCTGAAGCCGTACAATCTCTAAACAAAGCGCAGCAACTGGGTGATGACACCGTTGCACCCCTAATTGAGAAGTATCAATGAAACGACTCCCCATTCTTTCCTCCCTCTTTCTGTTCACAGCACTGACAGGTCAGGCACAGCATTTCACCCCTCAGGTGCGCGATGCCATCTTCAACGATCCGCAGCAACGAAGCAGCGGATTTAGCAGCGACTCTACAGAAACGACCGATGTACCCGAGGGTATCTATGTTTGGACAATTAATCCGCGCTTTGGTGACATTCGTCCAGCACAATATGACACCATCCCACACGGCTTTCAAAACGAGAATTTTACCTCTGGCCCGACGGGACGCTATAACTTCTTGGGTAATCTTGGAGCGCCGCGCATCAGCCGTCTCTTTACAGACCAGGGAGCCAATATGCAAACCAATCCCTTCCTTTTTAAACTGCCTTACGACTTTTTTCTCAAGGGCGTAGACCAACTGCTTTTTACCAATACACGTTCACCCTTTACCAACCTCACTTACCACTCTTGTGGTAACAAGACGAACGGGGAAGACCGCATCCGCGCCTATTTTGCAGTGAATGCGGGGAAACGTTTCGGTATGGGATTTAAGGCCGACTACCTCTATGGTCGCGGCTATTACCAGGGACAATCAACAGCTCACTTCGACGGTACGCTCTATGCTTCTTATCGAGGTGACCAATATCAGATGCATGCCTTGGTGCAACATACCCAACTCAAGACGCGCGAAAATGGTGGCATCGAAAACGACGACTATGTCAATCGCCCCGAAAGTTTCCCGACCAAATACGGTACGGCCGATATGCCGATCAACCTGGCACGTGCCTGGAACAAATTGGGTGGCAATCAAGTCTTCCTCACCCATCGTTACAGTCTTGGGTTCCGTCGTTACCGCGATGCGGAAGGCAACCTGCTTCGCCAGGACCAATTACCCTGGACTGAGGAATATCGCAAGGCACATCCTGCGCCTGTCACCCCTCAATTACTGACAGACAGCGTAGGTTCGGCAACCGACTCGCTCGCTAACCAACCCAAGGTGCAACCCCGGTTGCCGCGACTGCCCGAAGGCACTACGGATGGACAACTTGCCCAGACAGACAAGGAAGCTATTTCGGACTCACTCGACATTCGTTCGGAATTTATCCCCGTAACTTCCTTCATCCACACCTTCCGTGCAGACGACAACACGCGCCGCTTTCTTTCGAACGAAAGAAATAATGCGGAAAACCCTGGCTACTTTACCGACTTCTTTTTACCCGGTGACTCGGCCAACGACCGCACGCACCACCTCAGCATTGAGAACACATTCGCTATTGAACTCCACGAAGGCTTCAATAAATGGATGAAGATGGGACTTCGACTCTTTGCCAAACACGAGTATGCAGCCTTTGACTTCCGTCTTCCCTACGCTCAACGTCAGCAGACGAAGACCCACTTCAAAGAGAATTATATCACTCTTGGCGGACAGATTCTTAGTCAGCAATCACGCTTCGTACGTTACAACGTGTTGGGCGAAATCCGCACGACAGGAAGCGATTGGGGGGAATTCAATGTCGAAGCTGATGCCAACTTCCACATTCCCCTTCGCCGCGATTCGCTACACTTTGAGTTCAATGGTTTCGTGCGCAACGAGCGTCCTTCCTTCTACTTCCGCCACTATCGCGGACGCAATGCTTGGTGGGACCATTCGGACCTCAACAAAGTATTCCGTGCACGCGTCAATGCGACCCTGCGTTATCGCCAAACAGCACTGACAGCCTCATTGGAGAACATTCAAAACTACCTCTACTTCAAGGAGACGCTTACCCCCTTCAAACATAAAGATGGCTTCACAGGCTATCGCCATGCGGTCGGAGTGGAACAGGCTGGTAAAAACACGCAGTTGCTTGCCTTAACGCTCAATCAAAATTTCCATTGGGGCGTATTCCATTGGGACAACGAACTGACGTATCAGGCAACAACCAACAAAGACGTGATGCCACTTCCTGCTTTCACAGGTTATACGAATGTTTACCTCCTCTTCCGCATAGCCAAGGTGTTGCAAACAGAATTGGGTGCCGACCTCACTTACTTCACCCCCTATTATGCACCGGCTTACTCTCCGATTATCGGACAATATGTCGTGCAGGACAGTCAACACCGCGTAAAAGTCGGTAATTATCCCCTTGTCAACGTGTATGCCAACTTCCACTTGAAACGCACGCGCTTCTACGTGATGGCCTCACACGTTAATTATTCATCGGGTGCAGGAAAGCCTTTCCTCGTACCACACAATCCGCTCAACCGACTTACCTTCCGTATAGGCTTGTCCTGGAACTTTGTAAACTAAGCAAGGCGAAATCAAGAAGCTTCTAAACAAAACGTCCCCGCAACCCAAAGAGGTTACGGGGACGTTTATTATATATGAGTACTTGTAAATTGCTAACCTGTTAGAAGTGCTGAAGGCCTTTCCATTGAGAAAAGGACTTCAACCCAATACCCACATTTAGAACACGAAATTGCGGAAGTCATTGAAGACAGCAAGTGCCATCAAAGCAAAGAGAAGAATCATACCGACCATTTGAGCGCGTTCCATAAACTCATCACTGGGTTTACGGCGTGTTATGACTTCGTAAAGCAGGAAGAA
>ENA-OZRW01000183-OZRW01000183.1-human-gut-metagenome-genome-assembly--contig:-NODE-183-length-10738-cov-9.008050_pt1 | contig 10738 bp, 8 predicted proteins | sample MGYA00243271_ERZ653949 | MGnify/ENA primary metagenome ERZ653949 (study PRJEB26926, sample SAMN06164710) | human gut metagenome | biome: ENVO:00009003; feature: ENVO:2100002; material: ENVO:00002003... | reverse complement strand
GACACTGTAAAGCTGTAAGTTACCCATGGTCTGTGTTTGTTCGGCCTGGGCAAGCAGTTCGTTCAGCAAATCGTCCTCAACGGGACGGGAAGAATATTGACGAATGGAAGTACGCATAGTATAATGTATAAGAATGGGGAGGTTGGTTGATTCGAGTTTCAGTCGCAGAAGAAAAGGATAAGAGAGAAAGACCGTCGGTTCAGACTTCATGTTCCCTTCCTCTCCTTTTTTCCTAATGAGATTGGAGTATGTGTAATCGTCCTTACTATCGAAAGGGGAAACCCTCCGAGGATATTCCGTCACCTTTGCAGGCTGAGGCGAATCCCTCTTTAGAACTTGAAGTAAATAAACGGTTGAATCTCTGAGCCCTTTACCTGTATCACCCACACAATCATGGCGGCAAGCAAAAGTACCATGACCAGAGAAGACGAGCGGCGCATCAAGGCCTCGGCGCGGTCATTCCAACGGGTGGGGAGGAAGTGAAGCACGAATCCAAGAACCATCAGTGTGCTAACCTCGGGGTAACCCGCCAGGAACTGTGTGATGAGTTGCGGTTGGAAGTTCGTAAAGATTTGTGTCAGCATCGCGGCAGAGGCTTCAAACGAAGTACCGGCGAAGAACAACCAGCTGAAACATACGAGGTGAAACGTGAGAACGATAGCTAAGAAGCGGCGGATGCCCGTCGGATGGTAGTGCTTGTCATGTCCGAGCAAGTTTTGCCAGGCTTTGTGACCGCAAAGTGCCAACCCGTGCACACTTCCCCAAATAATAAAGTTCCAGGAAGCACCATGCCACAGGCCGCCGAGTAACATTGTCATAAATTGGTTGAAGTACATACGCCAGCGAGAACAACGATTCCCGCCGAGCGAGATGTAGAGATAGTCGCGTAGCCAAGTTGACAGCGAGATGTGCCAGCGTCTCCAGAAATCCGTAATCGAGTCACTCTTGTAAGGAGCCCGGAAATTGGCTGGAATGTGGAATCCCATCCAGAGAGCAATACCTATCGCCATGTCAGAGTAACCTGAGAAATCGCAATAAAGTTGGAGCGCGTAGCCGTAGACGCCGAGTAAGTTTTCCAAACCGGAGTAAAGTGCCGGATTGTCAAATATGCGCGACACAAAATTTTGGCTGATGTAGTCCGAGATGATGCACTTCTTAAATAAGCCCATGAGTATGAACCACGTACCCGAGCCCATCATGGCGTGGGTGACAACCACGGGACGGCGGAGCTGAGGCAGAAAGGTGCGGGCACGAAGAATCGGACCTGCCAGCAAAGTGGGGAAGAAGCTTACAAAGAAGGCAAAGTCCGTGAGCGAACGGGTGGCACGCATCTTTTCGCGGTAAACATCGATGATGTAGCTCATGGACTGGAAAGTAAAGAACGAAATGCCGATGAGCAAAGGCAAGTCCAAGCGTGTATCTTCGGGAAGAAGCTGAATAGATGTCAGGCTCGACAGGACAAAGTTGGTGTACTTGAAGAAAGCCAACTGTCCCAGCATGAAACCGACTGCCGCCCACATCCAGTGTTTGCGTGCCTGGGGCGTAGCGGCTTTCTCCATGCGGATGGCGCAAAAGAAGTTGACGAGTGTAATGACGGCCAACAACATACACCAGGCTCCTGCATTCTTATAATAGAAATAGTAGGAGAAGGCGGTCACATAGAGCAGACGTAAAGCTACGATGCGGCGACCTGACAAGAGGGTATAACCTGCCATAAACAGCAGGAAGAAAAACAGGAAGAAGCCCGTGTTAAAGAGCAGGGGCGAAGTGGGAAGGTAATGAAGCTGTTCGAGCAGTGGGGTGAACATGGGCAGGGATTTCGAATATGGGAATTGGGGAAGGAGGATTTCGCGGGAATGGAAGGGGAAACCTCCTATAGGAGTTGGAAAAACTGAGGGTGAATATGGGCTACCTACACGGGGGGCTTGTAGATTGGGAGGTTACAGAGCGTTGGCCTATCCATGCAGGCGGGTGGTTGCGTATGTTGCTTTGGTAGCGCAGTTGTTGTACGGTCGCGGTATGCCGCGACCCGTTGGTAAGCCTAACTTTTTCGGTGAAAGAAGATTACTTCAACTTTGGTAGCGCAGAGGTTGTACGGTCGCGGCATGCCGCGACCCATTGGTAAGCCTATCTTTTTTCGCGAAAGAGAATTTACTTCTGCTTTGGGTCGCGGCATGCCGCGACCGTACTACATTAGCGACCCATTAGTGAGCCCATCTTTTTCGGTGAAAGAGATGTTACTTCTGCTTTGGGTCGCGGCATGCCGCGACCGTACTACATTAGCGACCCATTAGTGAGCCCATCTTTTTCGGTGAAAGAGATGTTACTTCTGCTTTGGGTCGCGGCATGCCGCGACCGTACCACATTAGCGACCCATTAGTAAGCCTATCTTTTTCGGTGAAAGAGATATTACTTCTGCTTTGGGTCGCGGCATGCCGCGACCGTACTACATTAGCACCCCATTAGTAAACCTATCTTTTTCCGCGGAAGAGAATTTACTTCTGCTTTGGGTCGCGGCATGCCGCGACCGTACCGCATTAGCGCCCCATTGATAAGCCCATCTTTTTCAGAAAAAGGGAAGTAACTTCAGCTTTATCAGTTACGCAACGCCTGTACTAAAGCTTCGGCAAGCAGTTTGCCGTGGAGCGTATAACCTTGGGGATGAAAGTGGATGCGGTCGGGGCGCATATAATTGCCAGACACCCAATTGCGCAAAGCCGCTTCTTCACCACCACAGATATGGTAGAGGTCCCAAACAGGCATTTGGTGGGCTTCACCGTATTCCTTAATCAGTTGGGCACAGCGTGCACTCATCGGGTTCGGTTGTTTCGAGCGTCTCACATGGCGTACCTTGCGGTGTGAACGCGAAGTTTGGCGATAGTCCACAAAAGAGCGGGTGAGGTAATCGCCCGGGGGCGTCGTCAGCAGAATCACTGCATCGGGGCAAGCCTTGCGGAGTAGTTCAAAGAACTGGTCGAGCTGCGACTCGTGCAAGTCCTCGCGGTACCCCATGCCGTGAGCTTCGTTAGTTCCGAGCGACAAGATGATGAGGTCCGGCTCCTGAGTCGCAAACTTCTGCATATAGCTGTCTGTTCGAAAGTGTTGCGAAGTCGCCCCGTTCTTACCAAAGTAATGGAAAGTCATCCCTTCGCCATTTTCGGGATTGCTTTCAGCAGCTCCGATGTATTGGGTCAGTGCCGCCTTAATAGCTTGAGGAAAACTCTTACCCGCCACGTGTGAATCACCGATTTGAAGAATGCGCAACGGACGTTCACCTGCTGCGAGAATCTTCCGGATCGGTTCCAACCATTCTGCGTGCGTGATGACATTGGGTTGCGTGTGGCGGAAAGCAGAAGGCATCGAGTTGTCCGGTTCCTTCAACAGACGGAAAGTGGGGCGTTCCGCCTCATTCGTCCAGTTTCCCAAAGCTTGTGGATGCGGGGCAAAAGCATTACCGCGCATAGTTTCGGGCAGACTGTCGGGGTATAATCCAGCCGGACGGTCATCCGCTTCGCCAAACCGTCGTTCTCCCACGAGGCTTGCTGCAACCGTAATGCCCAACACCAAAGCCCAACCCGTCAGCAACATGTACAGTTTGCGGGAGGAAGAGTGTGACGGACTGTAAACCGTCCGTGTGGACGTGGTCCAATGAGGCAATGGCGTGTGGTCCTTACACAAATCAGCGGTTTGACGTTTCGTTTGCGTGGTGCTGATATTGTTCGTATCCATAAACCAAAGATTTGTACAGCGTGCGGGCAATGCGTTGACCGCCTCTGTGGTTAATGTGCGTATAGTCCTTACCCGCTTCGGCCGGTTTAGCTTCAGCCATGCGGCGAATACTGCCTTCGCCGCCCATGCCCTCATAGAGGTTCCAGAAGGCAACGCGTGTTTCAGCCGCTAGGTTTTGTTGGTATTTGATGAGCGAGTGAATGCCCGGCAACGTGTGCAATTCACCGTCTGCCAATCGGTCCTCGCGGTCACCCACTCCGATGAGGAGGATGCCCGCCTCGGGAAAACCTCGTTTCAAGTGTTCAATGACCGTTTTCATCTGGTGAGCGTAGCTCGAATAGTTGGTCTGCTTCTTGTTTGCCACATTCAGCCCGAATTGCAGAACAATCAAATCGTAGGGACGCACGTCGTGCAATTGTCGGAGCACCTCTTGGGGAATTTCCGTGAGTGTCGTGCCACTGCTTCCGCGTAGTGAAAGGTTGTCGAGAATCACGCCCCTTGCACTTTCTTCTGCCACGCCCCAGCAAATCAGACCGGCAGCTGTCGGCACCTGCCAGCGGGTGCGGCCTGAGCGGCCTTTGCGTGTCAGTGCCTCCACTTTCCCCGTACCTTCAGCCTGCAGAGCCATCATGGTTCCCTGGTTGAGCTTAACGCCCACTTGGAGCGGTGCGTTTGCCCGCAGGTAGAGCGTGTGTACCTCCGTCGTGTCCAGTCGGGGTTGGTGTACCCCGCTGATTTCCGTCCAGGCCGTACTTTGTGGCACGAAGTAACGCTGACCGATGTTCAGTCGAGCTGCCTGGTACTTGCCCTTGTCGAGAACGCAGAAGGCATTCCATCCGCCGTAACGTTGGTGCATGGTGCTTCGGTTGGCAGCATAGGGAGGAGCGATGTCCAGAAAACCGACCCCGTTGCCGCCAAACTTCTCCTGTAACAGGGTGCGGAGGGCACCTGTGAGAATGTCTACTTCAATAAACGAGTCACCAAAGTAAGCAATGCGTACCGGGCGGTTCAGTTGCTTGCGTTGGGCAAGTGCCTGATAGAAGGGGAACATACCGCGTTGGTTGGCATCGGCATAGTCCTCAATGCAGACCAGGCCCTTGGGGGCAGGTTTCGAAGGCACAGCCGTTTGCGGTTGCGCTTCTCTTACTTTCTGAATAGCGGCCAGGGCAGGCAACAACGTGTATGTCACTTCGCCGCCTTCATCCTTTGGGTGAAGGTCTTCGGGGAGTACGTCAGCAAGCAGGCCAACGCGCTTTATTTCGTATGAACCAATCTGACAGGCAGGCATCCACTGCATGGGTAGCAGAATGAGTACCAGCACGAGCAGAAGCAGTACGATTTTAAAAGGAGAATTTTTCAAGAACGGGAAAGTTTGACGTGTGACAATAAGCAGGGAATAAACACGGCATCATCGCCGGGTGGCGATGAACAGAGGAAGAAGAATCGGGGGAAGGAAACGAGGCTGGTGCGTGGAAGGCTGAAATACACCTTATAACAGAGCGAACCTTCAGACGGCACAGCCCGACCTTTTCGGTCGTTATCCGTAACCTATTCCTCGGTAGCTGTTTCCTTTTCAGCCATCAAGATATCGCGAATCTTAAAGAGGTGGTAGACTTGTCCCGAATAAATCGGGTTTTGCCAGTGCGTTTGTACGAGGTCGTAATAGTAATGCACTGTCTTTTTCAGTTCCGGGATAAAGAACCCCGGAGCTACCTGCATGGATTCGGGAAGTTGGTCTTCGTGTGCTTTAAACCACTCCAGCAGTTCGTCTATTTCGCCTTGGGTAAATGAGTTTTTATAATCCATTCTTTAGCTGTTTATAAGCAGGTTTTACGCTGAGGATACCAGTTGAAGCGTTGAGCGTAATATAAATAAGGAGTGTCGGAGGTCGCATCTTAAAGAGAAAGAAGGAAAGAAAGCCCCGTCGTCGTGACGCGCAGCTCCATTCACTTCACTCCTTCATAGCTTTCCGCTCACTTCGCTCCACTTTTCAACTCTTAGACCCTTAAACAGGCATTCCTCAGCATGCCTTTAAAGATGCAAAAGTACCGCCGCTAGCCGATTTGTCCAAGAAAACCAATGGTTTTAAACTTAAAACCTAAGAGTTGACAAGTCCGTCTGCTTATTGTTCCTTGCGGGGTCGGTTGCAAGGCCCGTGCGGAGGAGTTTTTTGAGGTCGTTATCGCCTACCTCCGATTTAATAGCTATTTTTGCGCTCGTAGAGAGCCCTAAGCAGCCTTAGTCAGCTGCTTTTTTCTGCTCTTTAACCCAGAAATACACGCGATGCCCCTCCTTCTTCTATTCCGGGTATCTCGTTTATTTTTTGAACGAAACAGCCACAATGGTCGGCCGCAGGAAGCACGTTCGTGTCGTCTCTTCCTCATATTTCGTTCTGCATAAAGAAGCATTTTGACATTCAAAATTCCCACCAAATAGCAATGAATATTTTAGAACTCAGCGAACAGGAAATTCAGCGTCGTAACTCACTCGAAGAGTTGCGCAATATGGGTATCGAACCTTATCCCGCAGCCGAATATAAGGTAACGGCATATAGCGACGATATTAAGGAAAACTTTAGCGATGAGGCTGAAGAACAGCGTGAAGTATGTATTGCCGGTCGTCTGATGGGACGCCGCGTGATGGGTAAGGCCAGTTTTGCCGAACTGATGGACTCTAAGGGTCGTATCCAAGTCTATATAACTCGTGATGACCTGTGTCCGGATGAAGATAAAACCCAGTACAACGTGCTCTTCAAGAAATTATTAGACCTTGGCGACTTTATTGGCGTAAAGGGCTACGTGTTCCGTACGCAGACTGGTGAGATCTCTGTCCACGCAAAGGAGCTCGTGCTGCTTTCGAAAAGCCTCAAACCCTTACCTGTGGTGAAGGAGAAAGACGGTGTCACCTATGATGCCTTTAATGATCCCGAGTTACGCTACCGCCAACGCTATGTAGACTTACTTGTCAACCCCGAAGTAAAGGATATCTTCCTGAAGCGTAGCCTTGTAGTCAAGACGATGCGTCAATACTTCGATGAAGCTGGATATACGGAGGTTGAGACCCCGATTCTTCAGCCGATTGCTGGTGGTGCAAGTGCGCGTCCCTTCATTACTCACCATAACTCACTCGACGTTGACCTCTATTTACGTATCGCTACCGAGCTTTACTTGAAGCGTCTGATTGTCGGTGGTTTCGAAGGTGTGTATGAAATCGGAAAGAACTTCCGTAACGAAGGCATGGACCGCAACCACAATCCAGAGTTTACCTGCATGGAGCTCTATGTGCAGTACAAGGATTACAACTGGATGATGGAGTTCACGGAAGGCCTGTTGGAACGTATCTGTATCGCCGTTAACGGAAAGCCCGAAACGGTTGTCGACGGTAAGACCATCAGCTTCAAGGCTCCTTTCCGCCGCTTGCCTATCTTGGAAGCCATCAAGGAGAAGACGGGTTATGACTTGACAGGAAAGAGCGAAGACGAAATCCGTGAGATTTGCAACAAGCTCAACATGGAGATTGACGACACGATGGGTAAGGGTAAACTCATTGATGAAATCTTCGGCGAGTTCTGCGAAGGCACGTTCATCCAGCCGACCTTTATCACGGACTATCCCGTCGAGATGTCACCGCTTACTAAGAAGCACCGCACCAACCCCGAGTTGACCGAACGCTTCGAGTTGATGGTGAATGGTAAGGAGTTAGCCAATGCTTACTCCGAGTTGAACGACCCCATTGACCAGGAAGAGCGTTTCCAAGACCAGCTCCGCCTGTCTGAAAAGGGTGACGACGAGGCTATGTTTATTGACCAAGACTTCCTCCGTGCGCTCCAGTACGGTATGCCCCCGACTTCGGGTATTGGTATCGGTATCGACCGCCTCGTGATGTTGATGACCGGTCAGACTCAGATTCAGGAAGTACTCTTCTTCCCCCAAATGCGTCCGGAGAAGAAGGCTCCGCGTGATGCTACCGCCAAGTATGTTGAGGCTGGCATCCCCGAAGCTCTCGTTCCCGTGTTGCAGAAGGTAGGTTATTATTTGGTTTCAGACCTCAAAGACGTAAAGGCGCAGAAGATTCAGCAACAGATTGGTGATGTCATCAAGAAGTTTAAGCTTGAAATCGAAAAACCCTCCGTTCAAGACATTGAGGCTTGGAATGTATAACTAGCTAAGAACAATTTGACAGGACGGTTTTATTCCCTTCTCGGGGAAAGCGACCGTCCTGTCGTCTTTTTATAGAAAGCCATGTACGATTTAGGAAACATAGCCGTGATGGGAAGTGGCAGCTGGGCTACCGCCATAGCCAAAATGTTGCTCGAACGTGTCGACCATTTGCATTGGTATATGCGTCGTCAGGATGCCATCGATGAGTTCCGCCGGTTGGAACACAATCCTTCGTACCTGACGAGTGTGCATTTCGACGTCGAACGTATCACTTTCCATTCGGATATCAACGATGTAGTGCGTGCATGTCAAACTTTAGTCTTTGTAACGCCTTCTCCCTATCTGAAGAATCACCTCAAAAAGCTGAAGGTGAAGCTGCACGATAAGTTTATTATCACTGCCATCAAGGGAATTGTGCCCGACGAGAATTTGGTTTGTTCTGAATTCTTTCGTCAGGTATATAATGTCCCTGATGAAAACCTTGCCGTATTGGGAGGACCGAGCCACGCCGAGGAAGTTGCCTTGGCCCGCTTGACTTATCTCACCGTGGGCTGTGCAGACAATGAGAAGGCCAAGGCTTTTGCCGAGACCATCGCTTCGAGCTACGTCAAGACCAAAACTTCAGCCGATGTCATCGGCATTGAGTATGCTTCTGTCTTGAAGAATGTTTATGCCATTGCGGCAGGTATCTGCAACGGATTGAAGTATGGTGACAATTTCCAAAGCGTCTTGATGGCCAATGCCGTGCAGGAAACCAACCGTTTCCTCCGTGCCGTTTATCCCATCGACCGCCAGGTTTATGACTCCGTCTATTTGGGTGACCTCCTGGTAACGGGTTATTCAAACTTCTCGCGCAACCGTGTCTTTGGTACCATGATTGGCAAAGGCTATAGCGTGAAGTCGGCTCAGGTGGAAATGGAAATGATTGCCGAAGGCTTCTATGGCACGAAGTGTATGAAGGACATCAACCGCCATTACCATGTCAATATGCCCATTCTCGATGCGGTATATAATATATTGTACGAGCGCATTTCACCGGGCATCGAAATCAAATTGCTTACTGACTCCTTCCGTTAAGGCTGGGAGCCGTGTGTAAGGCTCAGCCCTCCTCTTGGGGCGTACTTTAGGGCATTCGAAACAAGGCCGTCTTCCCTCCGTCAGGCAGGAAGAACTTGTTTCGAATGCCTTTTGCTTTTAGGGAAGGGCAGAGGCTGTAGGGTTGCAGTTGGCTGCAATTCCTTAGTAAGCTCTTCTATATCAGTCGGATAAAGTTACTTCTGCTTGGGGTCGCGGCATGCCGCGACCGTACCACTTCCAGCACTTGATTCGTGCTCTTTACGACCTCCATGGGCTTCTGTCTGCTCTTTGTATTCTGGGGTCTTCTTTTGATGGTGTCATTCAGCACTGGATCGGTTGAGCCGTCGGAGCAGCTCGGGAGAGAGAAGAGGTGGGGAAGCGGAAGGCAGAAAGTTGAGACAGTCGACAGGAAGTCGTTCCTGTTTCAGAGCACATTTTGATACGTCAGTCTGACACTATCGTTTGAGAAACGTCCTGTAGGTTTAAAAAAACAGGGTAATGCACGAAAAAATGAGCAGAAGTATTGGAGCGAATGAAAAAGTCCCTACCTTTGCAGCGTTTTAAAAAGGCAATTGATTGTTTTACTAAAAAATTTACAACACACAATGAAAAAGTTAGTTTTCATGTTCGTAGCTTTCGCAGCTATCTCTTTCGCTTCTTGCGGTAACAAAACTTCTGACGCTGCTGCAACTGACTCTGTTGCTGATTCTGCAGTTGTTGATAGCGCTGCTGACAGCCTCGCTTCTGACTCTGTAGTAGCTGACAGCGCTGCTGCTGACTCTGTTGTTGAGCCCCAGGCTTAATCAACTTCAAAGAAGTTTTGTCGGTAGCTGAAACGAACTCGCTAACGACGAGAGAAACCTGTAGAACCGTGTTCTGCAGGTTTTTTTATGTCGATACATTACCTTTCTCTTTTTATTCAGCCTACTATCAGGCTGAATAAGGCAAAGGGAAATATTTAGTTGATATAGATCGAGGTAAACTAAATGGCCTTCCTTATTTTAGGATGACGGAGGGTCGGGTGAAAATGTCCCCATGATTTTACTTCCTCTCCCTGTTCTCGGTGCTGATCTACTCAGGTCAGCACCGAGTTTTGTTTTCATAGCGTTCCCTGGTTTATTGAGCAATAGTCAGCCTCCTGGCTTGAAGGTCACTGTTTACGGTGTGTAAGTTGGAGCTTGCCGCCGGGTGACTTCCATTTTTCAGGCGGGTAAACGAAGCTGAACGCACTGAAGGTGGTCGTTGGTTGTGGGTAAGAAGGAGCTCTGGGAGCGGTCGACCGCTTTTTATTGGTTATAATGGGAACTGAATGGGTGGCAGGTACTTTTTGTATGCTGGAAAAAAGGAGCTAATCGGCTGGAGAGCTGTTTTTAATCGGCGGAAAAAAGGAGTTGCACGGCGATTCAGTTGGTTTTTTCTGCGGAAAAAAGCCCTCACCTTGCGGACAGGTGTTTTTGACAGCGGAAAAAACGTTGTGCACGGCGGTGAGGGGGATTTTTTCGCTGGAAAAAAGCCCTCACCTTGTGGACAGGTGTTTTTGACGGTGGAAAAAACGTTGTGCATGGCGGTGAGGGGGAATTTTTCCCCGAGAAAAAAGCCCTCACCTTGTGGACAGGTGTTTTTGACAGCGAAAAAAACGTTGTGCACGGCGGTGAGGGGGATTTTTCCGCAGGAAAAAAGCAGGTACTCGCAGGAGGAGCTGTTTTTTCTCTCATCTAAAATTCATGTATACCTATGTGTCGCAGTTGTTGTACGGTCGCGGCATGCCGCGA
>ENA-OZRW01000177-OZRW01000177.1-human-gut-metagenome-genome-assembly--contig:-NODE-177-length-10828-cov-7.264272_pt1 | contig 10828 bp, 10 predicted proteins | sample MGYA00243271_ERZ653949 | MGnify/ENA primary metagenome ERZ653949 (study PRJEB26926, sample SAMN06164710) | human gut metagenome | biome: ENVO:00009003; feature: ENVO:2100002; material: ENVO:00002003... | reverse complement strand
GGAAAAAATTCCCGCCAATAAGAGATAGATGCTTTGAATACGTTGTATCATACTTCAGAAGTCAGATTGTCCTTCTCCTTTGCAGGATTACGGAAGTAGATATTTTTCTTCAGATACTCATCAGCTGCGATGAGCGTAGGCTTCGGGAGTCTTTCATAGTAGCGAGAAATTTCAATTTGCTCGCGATTCTCGAAAGTTTCCTCCAAATTATCGTTGGCAGAAGCAAACTCCTTCAACTTCTTGGAGAGATCCTCCTTCATTTGTACGCCAATCTGATTGGCACGCTTCGACATAATCACAACACTTTCGTAGATGTTGTTCGTACCTTCGCAGAAATCCATCAGATTGTGTGTCACCGTGTTTGTAGGTGCTTTGCTCTTCTTGTAATCCATTGTATTATAATGTGTATGTAATTGTATCTACTGTTTTATAGCTGTTCGGTTTCCTTCGGCATATAAGGCTTTGCTTTTTGGAAGAGTTTCTTCGCTTCCGAAAGGTATTTCGATTCGGGATATTCCGTTACGAAGCTGTAGTATTCGTCAATGGCCTGGTGGAAACGATCTTCTTTCTTCGATTCAACACTCAACTCAGCCAAGGCAAACTTGGCGCGGAGAATCAAGATAGAGAAGTCTTCGCGGCGTGTAGTATAAGGGAAATCCTTGATGGCATTTTCCGCTGTGATAATACAAGCACCATAATTGCCATTCACACCGTTACCGATGTACGGACCCAAGTCAAAATAGAGTTTCGCTGAGAGATATTCCTTCTCGACCAACTTATCTTGCAACTGGAAGATATAGTCTTGAGCTTGCGCACGCAAGGGGTGGGTTGGGTAGTTCTCAATAAAGTTTTGGAACTCCGTTACCGCCTCATACGTTGCCGTTTGGTCAAGTTTGGGTTCAGGCGTAGTCTTGTAGAGTGAAACACCGCAATTATAGCGAGCTTCCGCCGTATACTTTCCCTTCGGATAAGTTTCGTAGTACTTTCTGAAAACAGTCGCAGCCGCTTCGTACGAACGGGCTTGCTGGTGCGCCAGCCCCAAAAGGTAAAGTGATTCTTCGCCTTGGTCTGTTCCCTTCAGTACAGAGATAACCTCCGAGAGCATTAGCGAAGCGCGGTTATACTGACCTTCCGCGTAATATTGTTTAGCGGCCTCATACTTATATTCGTAATCATTGGTCTTCAACACCTGATTGTAACTCGCACAACTGGTCAATCCTGCGAAGAAAACTGTCAGAAGGCCGTTGAGAAGATTGGAAAAGTGATACTTCATTCGGATGAAATTTGGATGCAAAAGTACAAATAGTTTTTGAGAAAACCTTTCCCGTTTCCCGCAGAAGCCCTCTGAAAAGGATAAAAAAAGCGCAAAACTGAAGCGAATTCGCTCAGCTTGCGCTTTTTATGGTTGCAATGTGCTGTTGAACTACCGCAAAATAATCCGGTCGCCCAAGAGTTGGGCAATTTGACGTTCAATCGCGCTGAATTCCATGTATTCCTTCATCAACGCTTCGTATTCTTGCGGACGGCTCATCAATTGAGGATCACGCAGTTTTGCCAACAGTTCGTTGAGTTTCTCCTTGATAAGGGCGTGTTTGTAGTCATGCAGAATGCGAGGCACGACTTCTTCGAGTCGATATTTAACCTCCACGTATTGCGCTCGTTGGTTTGTACTCAGTTCGACCAAATCTTCTCCTAATTCGCACGCTAATTGACTAATAGAGGCATCGGGATGATTGCGAAAATAGGGCAGGGAGCTCCATGAAGGATTTTGGCGAATCTGTTCGACTGCTTCCATCAAAATTTGGCGATAACGTGCAGAACGAAGCATCATGCCGTCGTTCTCCAAATCCTGCAAAATAAACTTTGCAACGGGGATGGTCATTGCGGTCGGAGCTTCGGTTTCTGTATGCGTAGCAGGTGTACCGTCTGGTTCCTCTATCCAAGTCATTGGCAGATTCCCATAACGTATGACAATGGTTATCAGGAGTCTTTCCTCTTTCGATTCAATAGATTCTATAAGGGAAGCATCCGTTTTCTTTTCCTTCGTGGCTATTTCGTCCGCTGCCGCTTGTTCTTCGCGATTCGGCTTTTCTACTTCGCCGTTGCGTCGTTGCCGGAGCTGTTTGTTCAGTTCGTTGACAATGAGGCTCTCCGTTACCGATAGAAGTTGCGCACACTCCGTAATGTACATCTGGCGTACCACATCGTTGGGAATGTACGACACACTCTTTACCACGTCGCTGATCAGTTCGGCTCGTTTGATAGGGTCACCTTGTGCATCGTTTTGCAGCAAATTCGTTTTGAACTTAATAAAGTCCACCTGGTGATCTTGGATGTACTGTCTGAATTCGTCCGAACGGTGCTTTCGGGCGAAGCTATCCGGGTCCTCACCGTCGGGCAACAGCAACACCTTGATGGTCAAGCCTTCGGCAAGCAGCATGTCAATACCGCGCAAGCTCGCTTTAATACCTGCCGCATCGCCGTCATAAAGTACCGTGATGTGATTGGTAAAGCGGTGAAGCAAGCGAATCTGTCCTTCTGTCAACGAAGTACCCGATGAAGCCACGACATTCTCAATGCCACACTGGTGCATTGAAATGACGTCTGTGTACCCCTCGACCAAGTAGCAGCAATCCTCCTTGACGATGGCGTTTTTGCCCTGATATAGACCGTAAAGCTCGTTACTTTTATTGTAAATCAAGCTTTCGGGTGAGTTGACATACTTCGAGGCTTTCTTTTCGCTACTCAGTATACGGCCACCGAAGGCTACCACTTTTCCCGAAACGGTATAAACAGGAAAAATCACACGTCCGTGAAAGCGATCATGTAATTTCCCATTCTCCACCTCGTAACAGACCCCTGTCTTCGTCAGATATTCTTTGGTAAATCCATGAGCGAGGGCTGCTTCAGGCAGGGTAGTGGGCTGTTCTGGAGAAAAGCCTAAATGAAAGCGATGTATGATTTCGTCGCGAAAGCCGCGCTGACGGAAATAGCCCAAACCTCTGGCCACACCGTCGACATTGTTGTGCAGCGTATCCTGAAAGTATTGGTTCACCCATTCATTGAGGGCAAACATACTTTCTCGTTCATTTTGAGTTTGTTTCTCCTCATCCGTCAGCTCTTTCTCCTTAACTTCGATATGATACTTCTTCGCCAGCCATTTCAGTGCCTCGGGATAGGTCATCTGTTCCAGCTGCATGAGGAAGTTCACCGCATTACCGCCCTTGCCGCATGAGAAACACTTGCACACCTGTTTGGCGGGCGAAACCGTAAATGACGGAGTTTTCTCATGGTGAAACGGACAAAGACCTTTGTAATTGACACCGGCTTTGCGGAGGGTCACAAATTCCTTTACCACGTCCACAATGTCGGCTGCATCGAGGATGCGTTGAACGGTTTGATGATCTATCATAACTTAGTGAAATTAGAAAAGAGCAATAGGCGAAGACACAACAGTCAGTGCGTGTAGCGTCGCAGATTGGTATGCTTGTTTTTAGGAAGGAGGTAGCTGTGCAGTTTCGGAGTGCAATTGATTCCTAATGAATAGCAGTTAGAAAGCGAAATCTAGAACTCAAGGGGAGTATGATAGGGGATTCTCAGAAATGTAATTAAACATAACAGTGATTCGTTTTAATTCTGCAAAATAACATAACGGGTCCGTAGAACAGCGAAAAGCCGCGGCTGATGGACAAAGGCGATAGCCCCCCACATAGCGTACCCCGTTAGCTACGTGTAGACGAACATGTAAAACCATCATCCTTATTCAGTTATCAAGACGAATCCCGAATTACGACAGACTGCGGTACAAGGCTTCGTACTGACGTGCCACCTTTAAGTAGTCGTGATGTTTCGCTATATATGCTCGGCTTTCCTTTTGCATTCGTGGAATCCACTCATCGCGATGAATGACAAGCTTACGCAATGCTTCGTAGACACTTTCTTCCGTGGGTTCTACGTTGATAATCGGGCGCAATTCGTCCTCATCCAGAATTTCATAATTCTCGGGTTCTGCGCCGCCCACGTTAATCAGTCCGCGTGCCATCGCTTCAAGTGCATTCATGGCTGGCGTATAGGAATACAGTTGGTCCAAAATGACTTCACTCGCATTCATTTCGCGGGTATATTCCGCGAAAGGCAGGTTCTCTACCTTTTTCAAGATGCAGGCGGTTGGCATTTCTTGAGCGACTCGTTCAGCCGCGCGCAACATGATATCCGTGCCTTTGTATTCCGACCGTGCTTTCTGAATACCTATGAACAAGCGAACCGGGTCACCCGTATGGCGTTGCTTCGCTACATAATCTTCGGGTAACACAATGGGAAACGGAATGAAATGGAGCTTCGACGTGGATTTGAAATGCGCTTCGTAAGCAGCCTGGTATTCATACAATCCTGTTACAATGGCATCACAGTCGGTCGCAATCAGGCGATTCAGTCTACCCTTCTCTCCGTCAATCCAATCTTGCTTAAATATCTCATTTTCAGCAGACTTTCGCTCTTCGTTACCTCTGTTGAAATCACTGTAGCGAAACGTTTGAAAGTCAAGACAGGCTTTGGCGTAGTAGTGGTCCATGCCAAATGCACCCATCACCAGGTGACGGTTGTGCCTACGCAAGTAGTTATACAACGAGAAGAGTTTTTCAGCCCGTAAGTCGACAAAGACCGGATTGATGAGTTGCACGACATCGTAGCCACGAAACTTCCGGAATTGGCGATAGGTTCGTAACAGAAAACGGAGGGACGACCAAAAGCCTAAGCTTTCACGCTTCATGTCAATGTCGCGCGGGTAGTTCTTCCAACCATCGCCACTCGACGCCAGGGTCACCTCATGTCCCAATGCCCGTAAACCCTTGGCGAGCGTGGCGTGCACATTACTGTATTCTCCTAATAAAAGAATCTTCATGATGGATGTATGAGAAAACACACTGCCCTACCCTTTTCTTGTAAACGCAAGGGGCAGTCAGCAATTTAGCGTGCGAGTTGCAGTAAATGACGGGCAAACAGTTCAGCTGCCGTTTCGACCATCTTCGCGCAGGGTCTCTTCTGGTAATAAGCTGCGGTGCGTGCTTCTGCCATCGGCGAACCCTCAGGCTTTTTAAGTCCTAACAATTCAGCACAAATCAAGCTACCGTTGATTTCAGCAAACTCCTTGCTGAGTTCCTGCACCACCGCATACGTATGGCTTTTGCCTTCACGGTCACTTCCTTCGACTGCACCGTGTTGGAGTCCTGCCAATTGAAACATACCGCAAGCTGCACCGCACGTTTGGCGCATACGGCCAATGCCGCCCCCAAAGGCTGCCGCCATGCGATAAGCTTGTTCAGGCGTAAAGCCATACAGGTCTGCAAAAGCACCCACCACACTTTGTGTGCAGTTATAGCCTTCCTTAAAGAGTGCCACAGCCTTAGCCACACGCTCCTGTGCCTCTTCCTCCGTCAAATGAATTTGTGGAGCAATCGTTGTATCGTTCATTTATTTCCGTAATTTTGTTAGAGCTATGCGAGGAAGCATAGACTCTCGTTACATTTTCTATAGACAAGCCTCCGTATGAAACTAATTCTATCCCTGTTGCTACTTACCGCTTCACTAACCGCGTGTCAGGAAAGCTTTGATGACCGCTTGCAGCGCGAATCACGCGAATTTACTGCCAACCAGTGTCCGCTCGATGTTGAACCCGGTACGCGGTTGGATAGCGTGACCTACCAGCCCGCCATTCAGACCTACACTTCGTGGTACAGTCTGAGTTCCGAGTATGCCGCCGCGTTGCAGGGCAATACTCCCCTACTCCGTCGCAGCCTGCTCGAACGCTTGCGTTCCGATACCGATCACAAGGCACTAAAGAACCATAGACTCACCTTCCGCTACGTATACCGTGCGCAGGCGAGCGGTCAAATCCTCTGCAGTATCGACTTAACTACCCGCGATTACCAGTAACTGCTTTCACTAAACAGACCGTTCCAGACGAACGTGTTTAAGCTCATTCGTTGTTTACTGGACAGTTTATGCGATGCGGGTAAGAAGTTATCTACCTTCGCAGAAAGGTAAAGCAAAGTTTTTGAAAGACGAATGCCCTTCATAGCCCAATGTCCAGCACTGGGCCTTATTTTGTTCTTATCCGATGAGACAAGCTTCGCGAATAGCCTTGCATAATTGGTCAGGACAAGAAGTCTGCTTGTTGCCGCAACGAATACCTTCGAGGCGAGCAATGACCTCTTCAGCCTTCATACCTTTTACCAACGAAGCAATGCCTTGTAAATTGCCATGGCATCCACCGTCGAAACTAACCGATGCGACCGTCTGGTCATCGTTCATGGTGAGGTGAATGCAACGAGAGCAGACACCCTGTGTTTGAAAATCAATGGTTTTCATTTGTGTATAATTCTCTTGGTGCGATGTTCAAGCGTTTGGTGGGCTACGTGAAAGGGGCATTGTGAGAAGTCCCTTCCCGTTGGTGCCGCACACGTGAACTGTCTACGGGTAGGTAAAGTCCCTTCCCGTTTCTAATGATTTATGATGAAAAAACAAGAACCTCCTTTACTTCAGGAAGAAAATGTTCCGCGAAGGTAAAGGAGGTTCTACGTAACTAAGAGTCAGCGGTACCCGCTTTGACTTCTTAGTCTTCAGCAGGCTTCATGTTGGTGTAAACCGTCTGTACGTCGTCAAACTCTTCCAGACGTTCAACCATCTTGTCGATGCTTTCGCGCTCTTCGGGCGTAACATCCTTCAAATCATTGGGGATGTACGTAAATTCAGCACCAACCACTTCGAAGTCGTTTTCTTCCAAGTGCTTCTGAATCTGTCCGAAGCATTTCGGGTCACCGTAGATTGTTACGCTGCCTTCTTCGTCGTCCTCATCGTACTCATCCTCTACACCATAATCAATCAGGTCAAGGATCAGCTCGTCCATGTCAACACCCTCTTTCTTCTTGAAAGAGAAGACACACTTGTGGTCGAAGAGGAAAGCCAACGAACCCATCGTACCGAGGTTACCGTTGAACTTATTGAAGACTGAGCGAACGTCGCCTACCGTACGCGTAGCGTTGTCTGTCAGCGTGTCCACAAAGATAGCCACACCGTGAGGGCCGTAGCCTTCATACGTCATGGTTTTGTATTCGCTCTGGTCCTTACCCATGGCGTTCTTGATCGCACGCTCGATGTTATCCTTCGGCATGTTTTCACGTTTACAGGTAGCGATCAGTGCGCGGAGCGTCGGGTTGTTTTCAGGTTCCGGACCACCTGCCTTTACAGCAACAGCAATCTGCTTACCCAGTTTCGTAAAAGTACGAGCCATGTGGCCCCATCTTTTCATTTTCGCAGCTTTTCTATATTCAAAAGCTCTTCCCATGGAACAAAATTATTTTAGGGGTTGTTTGGAATAATGTAAATTCAGTATAGGTCAACTTCTTCCTTCGCCGCAAAGAGCGAGTCGAAGGGAGAAGCTATGCTGGGGCAATGCTAAAGAGGCCAGATGAATAATGCAAGGTAGAAACGTCCAGAGACGGAGCGTATGAAGCAGAAAATTACCTCAAAAAGCTTCGCCACGGTGTCCCTCTGCCCGCTCGTTTGCTTTGCCCACTATCGAGGGGAAGCCGTTTAACGCAGTTTTGCGCCCAATTGCTTCTCGAGGTTGCTGATGATCTTCTTCATCACCGCATCCGTCTGCTTGTCGTTCATCGTCTTGCTTTCATCCTGCAACACGAAGTTTACGGCGTAGCTCTTCTTACCAGCTTCGAGGTTCTTGCCCTCGTATACGTCAAAAAGTTCTACACGCTTCAACAATTTCTTTTCTGAAGCGAAGGCAATCTGCTCAATGGCAGCAAATTCCACCTGCTTGTCTACCAAGAGCGCCAAGTCACGACGCACGGCGGGGAATTTAGAAATCTCCTTGAAGGAAACCGACTGATTCTTGACTTTCTTCATCAGCAGCGTCCAGTTGATTTCAGCGTAGTATACCTCCTGGTCAATGTCACACATTGCGCAGAGTGCTTTGGCAACAAGACCCAATTCCACGATAACAGCACCGTTGCGGTCCGTAATGGCCAGACTCTTTGCGAAGAGGTCGTTTTCGCCAGCTACAACCTTCAAGCCCTTCAGCTCACAGCCGAGACGCTTCAAGATGTTAGCAACGTAAGCCTTCAGTTCGTAAACTGATGAATCCTCGTCAGCGTGAATCCAAGAACCCTGTACGCGCTTACCTGTCAACCACAGACCCATGTACTGAGCCTCCGTGTAGGCAGCCAACGTGTGTTCGGGGTTGCGCTTCGTCTCGTCGAAGAAGTAGCAGTTACCCGTTTCGAAGAAGCGCAGGTTTTCGCTCTTGCGGTTTACATTGTGTGCAATGCTTTCGAGACCGCCGAAGAGCAAAGTCTGACGCAACACGTTCAAGTCGTTGCTCAGCGGATTCATCACGCGCACCAAGTGCTTGCTGGCGTAAGTCTGTAACTTATCGTAGTAAGCTTCCTTCGTCAGGGAGTTGTTCAAGATTTCATGGAAACCTTCGCCCACCAATTGTTCGGCAATGACATTCTCAAGTTTGTTCGAGCGGTCAACACTGCCCTTAATCGTCAGACTTGATTTGACAGCCGTCGGAATCTCTACATTGTTGTAACCATAGATGCGGAGGATATCCTCAACGACATCACAGGGACGCTGTACGTCAACGCGGTAAGCCGGAACTTCCAGTTTCAGTCCCGTCTCCGTTTCTTCCGTGATGTTCATTTCCAACGAAGTTACGATTTCCTTGATTACCTCCGTCGGAATAGTCTTACCGATCAAGTCGTGTACATATTGATAGTCGAGCTCCACGTCAAACTTCTTGACGAGACCCGGAGCTTCGATGTCCTTCATGTCCATGGCAATCTTACCACCTGCCAACTCCTTAATCAACAGGGCAGCCACCTTCAGCGCATAAATTTGTCCGTTGGGGTCAATACCGCGTTCGAAACGGAAAGAAGCATCCGTATTCAAACCGTGACGGCGAGCACTCTTGCGAATCCACGTAGGGTGGAAGTAAGCACTTTCGAGCAATACATCCTTCGTCGTTTCGTAGGAACCCGAACCCCTGCCGCCCAATACGCCGGCAATACACATCGGTTCTTCTGCGTTGCAGATAGCCAAGTCACGTTCAGAGAGAGTATGTTCAACGCCGTCGAGCGTCTGGAACTTCGTTCCTTCGGGCAACGTACGTACGATGACCTTACCACCCTTAATCATATCGGCATCAAAGCAGTGGAGGGGCTGACCGTAAGCCATCATTACATAGTTCGTGACGTCCACAATGTTATTGATTGGACGCAGACCGATGGTCGTCAGTTTATCTTTAAGCCACTGCGGGCTTTCCTTTACTTCGCAATCCTTGAGTGTCACGGCGCAGTAACGGGGGCAAGCCTCCGTGTTTTCAACCTCTACGTCGATTTCCAGCTCGTGGCAATCTGTCTGGTAAGCCGAAACATCCATGCGTTTCAAGCTTGCCTCCTTACCGTTACGCTTCAACCAGGCATAGAAGTCACGTGCCACACCGTAGTGTGAGCAAGCGTCAGCGCGGTTCGGCGTAATGTCCACTTCGATGACAAAGTCACTTTCCAAACCGTAGTATTCTGCCGCTTTCAGTCCGACGGGCGTATCTTTGGGCAACACAATGATACCGTCGTGGCTCTTACCCACGCCGATTTCATCCTCTGCGCAAATCATACCGAGGCTTTCCACACCGCGCAATTTTGAACGCTTAATGGTAAAGCACTCGTCACCGTCATAAAGTTTCGTTCCCAGAGTAGCCACGATGACTTTCTGTCCTGCAGCCACGTTGGGTGCACCACATACAATCTGCTGAGCCTCACCGGTGCCCACATCGACCGTACATATATGCATATGATCACTGTTAGGGTGAACTTCACACGTCAAAACGTGTCCCACTACCAGGCCTTCGAGACCACCTTTGATGGCTTGAACTTCTTCGACACCGTCTACTTCCAGACCAATGCTCGTCAGCGCATCTGCCACTTCATTGGCTGACATGTCGAAGTCAACATATTCCTTCAGCCATTTGTAAGATATATTCATAGCGTTATAATAAGTGCATTTTGAATTGCAAAGGTATATCTTTTTTCTAAAAATGCCAAGGAAGCTTTGGCGCACCTCCCCATTGCCATCTATCTTTTCTTTTCCAGCCTCATTGCCTTTATGGAGCGCTATCCCACCCTGTTGGTCTGCGTTCGTTCTTCTCAAAGCCTTCATTTTTATCGCTTTAGGTGTTAGTAGCAGTTTGCAAAACACAAAAACGCATTGAAAAGATTATTAATGTCCAATGTTTACTTCCTTCCATGTTTGGAGCTTTCCAGATACAGCCCTACATTTGCACTGTTTTTCATGGTATTAGATTTAAGGTTAGTAAAAGATTGGTTGTCGAGAGACAATCAATTTTTTTTGTACCTACCCCAACGAACGATGACTGGCAAGCTGTATGCGCCACACCGTTTCGGGTTATGAATGCAATCTCATGAAATAAGGACAACGGGATGCAGGCGATGGAAGGATTACTCCTCCTCCACCTGCATCCCGTTGTCGGTTTGAATGGTTGGCGCATCCACCTGTTGCATAGCCTCGTAATCTGTAGGTATGGTAAGGCAAAACATCGGTTGCACCTTTTTTGTGTGAAAGTAGTTGCTTCTGCTTTGGGTCGCGGCATGCCGCGACCGTACAACTCCTACGTTCTTCTTCTCACCGCAGTGTTGCTGTTTAATGCTAGATTACAGAACAATATAAATCCACATTTTTAATAACTCAACACACACTTTCATGATTTACGGTTACATTCGCGTAAGTAGCGATAAGC
>ENA-OZRW01000164-OZRW01000164.1-human-gut-metagenome-genome-assembly--contig:-NODE-164-length-11032-cov-5.184294_pt1 | contig 11032 bp, 5 predicted proteins | sample MGYA00243271_ERZ653949 | MGnify/ENA primary metagenome ERZ653949 (study PRJEB26926, sample SAMN06164710) | human gut metagenome | biome: ENVO:00009003; feature: ENVO:2100002; material: ENVO:00002003... | reverse complement strand
CCATACATTTGCACATCCTAATTTTTTAATTTTATTTTTATGAGACCAAAAGTTATCTTAAATCTTTTATTCTTCCTTTTCTGCTGTACAGCAGTACAGGCACAGACAGGAAGACAGATTACAGGTAAAGTGATTGATGCCATGGGAGAGTTGCCCGGGGTAAGTGTTGTAATTAAAGGAACAACCAATGGGACAACCACAGATTTAAACGGAGAGTTTAAATTGGACAATGTAAAAAATGGTGATGTTTTACAATTCTCATTTATCGGCTACAAAACGGAAAATGTCAAAGTAGGCAATCAAAGTAAATTTGATATTACAATGACAGAAAATACCCAAACCTTGGAAGAAGTGACCGTTGTTGCTGTAGGATATGGTGATGTCAGAAGACGTGACCTGACCGGTTCTATCGGTTCCGCCAATATGGGCGATTTGACCAAGACTCCTGTCAGCAATATTACCGAAAGCCTCGGAGGACGTATTGCCGGCGTACAGGTTTCATCCGGTGACGGTGGACCGGGAGATAACTTTAATATAGTAATCCGCGGTGCCGGTTCATTGACCGGAAGTACAGCTCCGCTTTACGTTATCGACGGATTCCCTTCCGAAAGTTCCGGCTTAGGATCAATAAATCCTAATGATATTGAATCCATAGACATTTTGAAAGATGCTTCCGCCACAGCTATCTATGGAGCACGCGGTGCCAACGGTGTAGTTATCGTAACCACCAAAAAAGGCGGAGCCGGAAAGCCTACCATTACATACAACGGTAGCGTAAAAGTAGGTCTTGTAAAAAACACACCGGAAGTGATGAATGCCTATGACTTTGTCATGCTGCAACAAGAAATCATGGGCAGCGGAGAAGAATTCCAGAAAAACTATATAACCGAACTTTATCCTACACTGGATGCCTATCACAATGCTAAATCTTACGATTGGCAAGACTATATCTACCGTACCGCTCTCAGCCATAACCATCATATATCTATGACCGGTTCGCAAGGCGATTTGAAATACACCACATCTTTGTCTTACGATGACACACAGGGAGTTATCATCAACTCCGGCGTAAAACGCTATCAAGGACGTGTGAACCTGAGCCAGAAAGTAAACAACAAACTGAAGATTGACTTTACAGGGAACTATGCCAGCACTGTTCAGGACGGTCCTACCGTATCGAGCGCCACAAGTTCCATGTCTACCGCCTACATGTACAGTGTATGGTCTTTCCGTCCGGTATCCCCTACTGGAAGCGATCTTCTCAATCAGATGTACGATGAGGGTGTCAATATGAGTGAGGACTACCGCTTTAACCCCGTGAAGTCTGCTCAAAACGAATACCGTCATAAGACAACCAATAATCTCCAGTTTAATGTAGGTGCCGAATATGAGATAATTAAGAAACTCAAACTGAAAGTTACAGCCGGATATACATCAACCGACTACAAAAACGAAGAATTCAACGGTTCTCAGACACGCACCGGTAACAGCCACCCTTCCAACACTCAAAGTAAGGGAATAAACGCTTATCTATACCAAAGTGAAGCAAGAAGTTACCTGAACGAAAATACACTCAGCTACCAACTGAACAAGAACTCTCATAATTTCAATGCGATGCTCGGTATGTCTGTTCAGAAAAATACCAGCTATATACATTCTATACGGACGGAAAAAATCAGCAATGAATCTTTCGGCATGGCAGGACTCGATAAGGGAAGCACACCAGCCGTAAATTCTTCCAAAGGCGAAAACAAACTGATGTCTTATTTCGGACGTATCAATTATAACTACGACTCCCGTTACTATATAACAGCTACCATGCGTGCCGACGGTTCTTCCAAATTTGCCCGCGGCAACCGTTGGGGTTACTTCCCTTCCGGCTCTTTGGCATGGGCTTTTGCGCGTGAATCTTTCATTGCCGAAAATGCCAGCTGGCTGTCAAACGGTAAACTGCGTTTCAGCTATGGCCAGACCGGTAACAACCGCATAGGCAATTATGACTATATGGCACACCTCATTACTGATGACGATCTTTACAAATATCCGTGGAACGGTCAGTTTGTACCGGGTTATGTATTGAGCAGCATGCAGAATGAAAAGCTGAAATGGGAAACAACCGAACAATTGGACCTCGGTCTGGACCTCGGCTTCCTCGATGGACGAATTAACCTGAATATGGACTATTACATCAAAACCACCAAGGACTTGTTGCTTGATGCCGATATATCTGCCAGCTCAGGCTTCTCTTCTGCTACCTTAAATGTTGGAAAATTGCGTAACAGCGGTTTGGAAATCACCTTGGAAACAACCAATATCAAAACTAAAGATTTCAGTTGGAATTCCAGCTTCAACATCGCTTTCAACAAGAATGAAATCATAGCCTTGAACTCAGGACAACCTTATATGACCAGCTATATCAGTTGGGATAACAAATATAAAACCACTCCGGCATATATCAGCAAAGTAGGTGAATCTGCCGGTAAAATGTACGGCTTCATCTATGACGGAACTTACAAATATGAGGACTTCAACAAGACAATAGATGAAAACGGCAAAGAGGTATATACCTTAAAAGAAGGCATCCCGTATTACGTAGCCGGTACTCAACCGGGAGACCCCAAATACCGTGACCTGACAGGTGAAGGCGAAATCAACGACAAGGACAAGACCACTATCGGTAACGGTCAGCCCAAACACATAGGTGGTTTTACCAATAATCTGGTTTGGAAAAACTTCGACTTGAACATCTTCTTCCAATGGAGCTATGGCAATGATATCCTCAATGCCAACCGCATGGTGTTCGAAAACCCTTCCGCCAAACAAAATACCAATATGTTTGCCGCCTATACTAACCGCTGGACTCCGGAAAACCCCACCAGCAACATACCGAGAGCCCGGGCGCAAGGTTCCAATGAATACAGTTCACTCTATGTGGAAGACGGCTCTTTCCTGAAACTCAAGAACATCTCATTGGGATATAATTTTGAGGCAAAAACACTGAAGCCCTTGCATATAAGCAGCGCACGTGTTTACCTTTCTGCCGAAAACATTGCCACTATCAGCGGTTATTCCGGAAGCGACCCGGAAGTTTCTACCCGTAATTCTCCATTGACACCGGGCTTTGACTGGTCTCCATACCCTCGCGCCTTCAGTATGTCATTGGGATTAAACGTAACATTCTAACCAAATATTAAAAATGAGACTGATATGAAAACAGTATATAAATTATTCCATGCAACAGTTTTAACATTATGCTCTGCCATAATGCTGAGCTCCTGCGACAGTTTTTTGGATACAAAGCCTTATGATTTCACCGCTCCGGAAACTTTTTATTCCAATGAAAGTGAATGCACGGCTGCTTTGGCCGGAGTCTATTATACTTTGGTCTACGAGAAGGTATACGGAAACAATTACTCATGCATGATATCCAACGTAGACGACCTGAGTTACTACCAGCGCCAAAGCGGACAATTGGCAAGTCAAGTCTATGGTAACGACCATAATCCGGGAAACCAACATGTATGGGGTACATGGGAGACTCTTTACAAAGGAATCAACAATGCCAACGTTTTTCTTGAGAATGTTGATAAAGCCGACATGGATGAAAGTGTGAAAACACGAATGAAAGGTGAAGCTAAATTTCTCCGTGCATATTTTCACTTCCTGTTAGTACAAGGTTGGTACGAAGTACCCATCCGCAAGACCTCATTCAAAGATGTGAATAATTCATCCATAGAAGCAACTCCCCATGCCGATGCTTTGGATTGGATTATCGGAGAAATGGAAGAATGCGTAAACTTGGTTGATGACCAGACCTATGATAAGTCTCCCTCTTATATCAAAAAGAATACAGTAATGGGTATCCTTGCCCGCGTATACTTGTGGCGTGCCGGATATCCCGCCAACGGCGGACAGCCTTACTATGCCAAAGCTGCATATTGGGCCAATGAGGTAAAAAAATCGAATAAGCATAAGATGAATCCGGATATCTATGCTATCTGGAAGAACATGGCAGCCGACAAATATGATACCGAATACAATGAAAGCATCTGGGAAGCCGAATTTATCGGTAACCGTACTGCCGACGGCATAGGAAACTATACAGACGGGCGTATAGGAAATGTTATAGGCAATCTTCAAAAATGCACCAAAGCTACCGGTAAGGGATACGCCTATGGCTTTTATGCAGCCACTCTGATACTTTGGGATTTATTCGAAGAAAACGATAAGCGCCGCGACTTGTCCATCGCTCCTTATTGGTATGATGTAAACGACAACAAGAAAACATGGACAAACAAACAGATTGTCCAACGTTCATGTGGAAAGTTCCGCCGCGAATGGGAAACCTCTTCTATGAAAGAGAAGAGTTATACTCCTGAAAACTATCCTATTTTACGTTATGGTGATGTCCTTTTAATGCTGGCTGAAGCAGAAAATGAAGCCCATCAAGGACCTACGGATTTAGCATACGAATGCATTAATGAGATACGCCAACGTGCAGGCATATCCAAATTGGAGGGTTTGTCCTATACAGACTTCCAACAAGCCGTCCGTGACGAACGTGCCCGTGAGCTCTGTTTTGAGTCTCTGCGGAAATATGATCTGGTACGCTGGGGTATTTATGTAGAAGCCGTACACGACAAATTAGGAGCTGCGACTCAAGATAAACGCTGGGCTACAGGAAACCAGTTTATCGGTGCACGCGATTATGCAGCACGTACACAAGAAAAACACCAGTTCCTCCCCATTCCGACAAAAGAACTGGATGTAAACGGCAAATTGGAACAGAATAAATATTGGCAATAACCTAAATAAAAGAACTACAATTCTTCTAACCTTCAACTTTTTTTATTAACTTAACCGAAAGAGGTTGTTTCATGGCATGAAGCAGTCTGCCGTTCCGTCCGGAAAGAGATGGCGGCAGAATGCCTCTACATCGAAGACAACCTCTTTTTTTGCATACCTGCTAAAATTTCGCAATATGTACCGATTCTATTTGTTATATTGTCTGTTTTTATGCCTTGGCAACATACTCTTTGCACAGACAACCGGATTTGAAAAAGGAGTGCCACAATCCTTCTGCACAGTACAATCAAACGAACTCTCTTCCTCAGAAGAGTTCTACAAAGAAGGGAAAAGAAGCCTTGCATGGCAATTCTCTCCCCGTTCCGTGCTCACCGTCAAACTAGATACTCCCCTACATCTGGACTCCATATCAAAAGAAAAGCGCGGGATTACACTATGGATTTACAACGAACAAGCCAGAAAAGATTCGCTGCGCTTTGAATTCTTCTCTCCAACGGGTCATGTATCTTATAGGTTCGGTTTCCGGCTAAACGCTCAGGGTTGGCGTGCCTGTTGGATAGGCTTTGCCCACATGAAAGGAGATAAGCAAGAGAATACAATCGCCGGTTACCGTATCGTTGCTCCGGACAACAACGGACGCGTATTCTTCGACCGTCTCGTTTTCCCCGTAAAAGAAATGAATCAACGCACTACTCCCGACATGCAGATGCCCTACAATAATTCACTTACATTTAGAGACTTATGGCATTGGTGTCGTGTATGGCAATGGGAACAGCTGGAATATGACCTGCCTCTTCCTGCTACGCTGACTCCGACAGAGAAACAGGAATTACAAACCATAGAAGAACGGCTGACAAAAGTCCTGACAGCGGATAAAGTTTCACAAGGCAAAATCGACAAAGCCTATGCTACATTCCAAAAAGCACAGATACAACGCTCCGGAAACGGCTTTACAGGAGCTCCTCTTGTAGTTCCCGATGACAAGTTGAACCGCAAAAAGGGAGAAATATCCCTCAACGATCTGGAAACAATGCTCTCCGGATTTGCCTATGATGCCTATTACAATCAATCCAAAGATGCAGAACACAAATATTTTTTAGTCTGGGACTATGCCATGAACCAAGGATTTGCTTTCGGAAGCGGCATGGGAACCAACCACCATTACGGCTATCAGATAAGAAAAATATACACCACAGCCTGGCTGATGCGCGACAAAATACGGCAAGCTCCCACATGCGATAATATCCTTTCAACACTATCGTTCTGGGCAGCCTTACAGGAAACCCGTAAGGCATGCGGCAAAAACCGCGACGAGTTACTGGATACATGGCATACATTGCTGATGCCTAAAATTGTTTCAGCCATGATGACAAAGGATGAGAGAGAAAGGGTTCGCGCACTGAAAGGACTTTCACGTTGGGTATCCACGTCGTTGAGATATACTCCCGGTACGATTGGAGGTATTAAGGTAGACGGTACCACTTTTCACCATGGCGGCTTTTATCCGGCCTATACCACGGGAGCACTTGCTATGCTGGGACAATTCACCAATCTGACTAACAAGACTTCTTATCAATTGACCTTATCTGCCAGAAAGGTACTGAAATCCGCTCTTATCGCCATGCGCAACTATTGCAACAAATACGAATGGGGCGTAGGTATCAGTGGCAGACATCCTTTCGGCGGTTCCATGAAAGATGACGACATAGACGCTTTTGCCTACCTTGCCCTATCCGGAGACTTCTCGGATAAAGGAGAACCGTTTGATCATCAACTGGCCGCAGACTATTTGCGCCTTTGCAAACGTAATACCCCTGAAGCCGCTTACTTCAAACAACAAGGGATACTTCCGGCAACAGCGCCGCAAGGCTTTTTTGTATACAATTACGGTTCTGCCGGCATTTTCCGCCGCAATAACTGGATGGTTACGCTCAAAGGATATAACACAGATGTATGGGGAGCGGAAATTTACACAAAAGACAACCGGTACGGTCGGTATCAAAGTTACGGTTCGGTACAAATAATGGGGGCTCCTTCCCGCAAAGCCAGCGGTTACAATGAAAATGGCTGGGATTGGAACCGACTGCCCGGCACCACCACCATACACCTGCCCTTCGAACTGTTGAACAGTCCTCTGCCTGGTACTACCATGGCACGCTCCAAGGAAAAATTCGCCGGTGCAAGTTCTCTGAAAAACCAAAACGGAATGTTTGCCATGAAATTAATGGAACGAGACCTTAAAAACTTTACCGGCGATTTCGTAGCACGAAAGTCGGTATTTTGTTTCGATAACCGCTTAATCTGCCTTGGCACAGACATCAAAAACAGCAACAGCGACTATCCTACGGAAACAACACTTTTCCAACACGTCTTCCGACCGGGAAAAGATTTCATCAGGATTACCGGAGAAAAAGAACAGCAAATAGGGCTGCAACAGGAACTACCTGCCTCGGATACACAACCGGTCTGCCTTGAAGACGGCTGCGGTAACCTGTATTTTGTGAAAGACGGAAAGGTAAAGGTACAAATCACAGAACAGGAATCGCGCCACGAAAAGTTACGCACCCCCACTACCGGAACATTTGCGTCGGCATGGATAGCTCACGGAACAGCTCCCAAAGATGGAAGCTACGAATACATGGTATGGATACAGCCTTCTGGAAAAGAACTGAAGACCCATGTGCCGGCAGCCACCTACAAAGTGATACAACGCGACCGCAAGATGCATGCCGTAAACGATATTCTGACAGGCACCATGGCATACGCTGTCTTTGAAGATACCAAACCGGCTGCCGATAATGTTTTCTCTTTCTTGCCCGCAGAAACAATGGTGATGTATCAAAAAGAGAATAATGCCTTGGTAATGAGTGTGTGTACTCCCAACCTCAACATTGCGGAAAAGACATTCACAACCAAAGAACCCAGCCGTATCATAATAAAAGAGTTGGAACTGAAAGGTAAATGGCATGTGTCTGCTTACGACAAAAGAGTGAAAACGACATACCGGACCGGCACAACCCAACTGAGTGTGGAATGCCAGCATGGGCAACCTGTAGAGTTTACCCTGATTCAATAAAGCCTCAGCAGACAACCGGTCTACCTCCTGCCGATTGTCTGCTGGCAAAACTCCTCAATCATATCACAATTATCCGTATCTTTGCACCGTTACTCAAACAATGCCCATGACACTGACTGAAGAAACACTCCAATTTATCCGGGAGCATCGCAAAGACAACGTACGCAACCTTGCTTTACAAGCACACAAGTATCCGACAGTAGACGTACCTGCCGCTATCATCCAAATTGTGGGACGTCAAATTGCAGAAGAAAAAATACCCGCTTGGGCAGCACGGGAAGGTATTCTTTACCCGACACATCTTTCCATGGAACAATGCTCCTCGGAAGTAACGGCAAACTATAAGGTCAAAATAGTTTCAGACACGGGATACGGCAGCCGCAAAACCTTTACCGACCTCACCGGCGGTTTTGGCATCGACTGTGCCTTCCTATCTGCCTGCTTCCAACAGTCCGCCTATGTGGAGCGGCAGGAAACACTCTGTACAATAGCAGCTCATAACTTTTCGCTTTTAAACTTAAAACAGGTCATGGTCTGCCATGAAGACAGCATCCGTTATCTGCAAATGATGGAACCCGTAGATTGGATATTCATAGACCCCGCCCGGCGTGATGGACACGGAGGCAAAACAATAGCTATCAGCGAATGTGAGCCTGATGTTTCCGCTTTGGAAAATTTACTGCTTGAGAAAGCGTCACACGTTCTGGTTAAGTTATCTCCCATGCTGGACCTTACCCTTGCACTGCATGACTTGAAACATGTACAAGCCGCCCACGTCGTTTCCGTCAACAACGAATGCAAGGAACTTCTCCTTGTATTAGAGCGCGGGAAGGAATTAGTACCTGAAGAAATCCCTATCCACTGCATCAACCTCACTGCATCGCAGAAGGTTCAAAAGCTCCTGTTCACCCGCCAACAGGAGAAAGAACATACATGCCCGTATACTCCCACATTGAAAACATACTTGTACGAACCCAATGCATCCATCCTAAAAGCCGGAGCCTTCCGCAGCGTTTCATCTATATATAATGTAGAGAAACTGCACCCCAACAGTCATCTTTATACTTCCGACGAGTATATACCGGACTTTCCCGGACGCAAGTTCCGCATTACCGATAGCAGCAGTCTCAACAAGAAAGAACTTAAAAAGCTGATAGGAACGGAAAAGAAGGCCAACCTCACAGTACGTAATTTTCCTGCCAGCGTAGCCGAGTTGCGAAAACGCCTGAAGCTGGCGGAAGGTGGAGACATGTACCTGTTTGCAACGACTCTTGCCGATGAGAAAAAGCTGTTGATTGCCTGTAAACAGCCTTAATATACAGTTAAAGCAAATAAAAGTAAAGTACATTCCAATCTTATAATCTGTCATTCAGTACATACAAGATAAATTATATCGTCCCCTGATGCATCATTTGCAATTGGTTTGTAATATTATCGTTACCGTTTCTTCAAAATTCCGTAAGACAGACGTAATCCCATACCTATACTTTTGCCGCAGATTATTAACAGATAATAACAGGTATGAAACAAATTGTAAGAGCATTCTTATTCCTTCTACTATTCGCAGCGGCCAGCAACACGACAATGGCCGACGAAAAAGCAAATATCGTTAAGCAAGGTACGGTACGCGGCCGTATCATCGACGTAACCAAGCAAACTCTCCCGGGTGCTTCAATCTACATCGAGAAACTACACACAGGCGTGACGAGCGACGTCAACGGCTTCTACACTTTCCCCAACCTCGACCCGGGAACCTATACAGTGAAGGTGAGCTATGTAGGCTACTCACCCGTAGAACTGAAAATTACAATTCCCGCCGGACGCACTTTAGAGAAAGATGTGGTACTGAACGAAGGAGTCGAACTTCAGGAAGTAGTTGTAGGCGGCGCATTTCAGGGACAGCGCCGCGCCATCAACGCCCAAAAGAGCAACTTGGGAATTACCAATGTAGTATCTGCCGACCAGGTAGGCAAATTCCCCGACTCCAACATCGGCGATGCCTTAAAGCGTATCTCCGGTATCAACGTGCAGTACGACCAGGGAGAAGCCCGCTTCGGACAAGTACGCGGAACAAGCGCCGACCTGAGCTCCGTAACTGTCAACGGCAACCGTGTACCCTCTGCCGAAGGTGATACCCGTAACGTACAGCTCGACCTGATTCCGGCCGACATGATTCAGACTATCGAAGTAAACAAGGTAGTAACCCCGGATATGGACGCCGATGCCATTGGCGGCTCTATCAATCTGGTAACGAAGAACTCACCCTATAAGCGCAGCATTGCTGCCACCGCAGGAACAGGCTACAACTGGATTAGCGAAAAAGCCCAGCTGAACCTGGGATTTACCTACGGCGACCGTTTCTTCAATAATAAATTAGGGTTGATGGTATCTGCCTCCTATCAAAATGCCCCCTCCGGTTCTTACGACACCGAGTTTACCTGGGAGCAGGATAAAGACGGCAAAGCATACGTCAACGACTATCAAATGCGCCAGTATTACGTAACCCGCGAACGTCAAAGCTACTCCGCCGCTTTGGACTGGGACATCAGCACCAACCACAAACTCACTTTCAAAGGTATCTTCAATAACCGCAACGACTGGGAAAACCGTTACCGCCTCAACGTGAAAGGTATCAACCTGGAAGAAGATGACAACGGCAACGAATATTGCTCCATCAACAACAAAGGCGCCGTGCGCGTGCAAACCAAAGGCGGCACGCCCAACAACCGCAACGCCCGTCTGGAACGTCAGCGCACGATGGACTTCACTCTCGGCGGCGAGCACCTCTTCGGCAAACTGGACACGAAGTGGAGCGTCAACTACGCCAAAGCCAGCGAAGAACGTCCCAATGAACGCTACATCGACTATCAACTGAAGAAACAGAAGTTCACAATGGATTTGAGCGATGAGCGCAAACCGTTGCTCGCCCCACAGGAAGGTTCGGCTATGTATCTGAACGACGATTTCACTCTGAAAGAAGTGACGGAGCAACAGGAAGATATTCAAGAGAAGGACTTCAAGTTCAAGCTCGATTTCAGTTTGCCGCTCACAAAAGGAAAGTACGGCAATCATCTGCGCTTCGGAACCAAGGTGGTGCATAAGACCTGTCTCTTATACACATCTCCGAGCCCACGAGACTAGCGCTCATCT
>ENA-OZRW01000147-OZRW01000147.1-human-gut-metagenome-genome-assembly--contig:-NODE-147-length-11393-cov-9.080967_pt1 | contig 11393 bp, 9 predicted proteins | sample MGYA00243271_ERZ653949 | MGnify/ENA primary metagenome ERZ653949 (study PRJEB26926, sample SAMN06164710) | human gut metagenome | biome: ENVO:00009003; feature: ENVO:2100002; material: ENVO:00002003... | reverse complement strand
CGTCACCTACAAGTACACATTGTTACCCTACAGATGTGTTCTCGTCACCTACGAGTACACATTGCAAGGCACTTGCTGTATGCTCGTAAACCGCGCGGCCATCTCTGCACTTGATTCCTCGTGCGGATTTGCCCGTGGGGTATCCTTTCTCTCACACTCTCCTTCACTGACAACTCCCTCCTATGAAGATTTTCCGTCTCCTTTCTCCCCTTCCCAGCGTGCTGACTGTCCCCGACACCGCACTGCTCATACAGAAACGTCCCTTCTTCATCCCCGACTTTACGCAAGACTGTCGCGCCCAGCTCTGTGCCGTCATCCGCATCACACGACTCGGGCGAAGTATCGGCGAACGCTTCGTTCCGCGCTATTATCAAGCGGAACAAATCAGCCTCGGAGTACACTTCGTAGCACACGATCTACTCGAACAATTGCGCCAAGAAGGTCAACCTTGGGACATTGCTGTGGGCTTTGACAATGCCGTAGCCGTAGCTGAAACTACCAACGGTCATTTTGCTCCAGAAAGCTCTGTTGCGTTGCACATAAACGAGGATACGACAACAGGCCGGGTGCCTACCGACTTCCTCACAGAAGCCCACCGCGCCATTGCGCACATCAGTACGCACTACACGCTGCGTCAAGGAGACCTCTTCCTCTTCCCCCTGCCCGTAGCTGAACGCACGGTAGCCATTGACGACCACCTGACGCTTAGCCTCAACGGAGAAGCCCTCCTTTCCTTCAATGTCAAATAATCTGCTACTTCATCCTATGAAACTATTTTCTCGGCTCATCCTGACCGCCTCGCTGACTTGTGCCACTCCGTTGTGGGGACAGTCTGCGACTGCGCCCCAAACTCTGCAAGGAGTCGAAACGGCGCAATTCAACCTCGGAAAGCTACTGCCCTCGGATTCGATACAGATTTACATGGAATATCCCGAATTCGTTGCGCTCTCAGCCAAGGAGCGCGATGAACTCTCGGCGCAAGGCTTTGTGCCCGATTCGGAGGTGCGCTTTCACGTGACGCGCACCGTGTCGCGCGGCGAGACGCTGGCCGATGTGGTCTTTACACCGGTCGTTCTGCGTGACGGTAAATGGATGAAGGTCAGAAACTATGAACTGAAAGTACGCACCCTTTCGCCCCTTAAAGGCATCTACCACAAAGTAGCCGCACTCCAGACCAAGGCGGAACAACGCACCCGCTACGCCGCTCACTCGGTGCTGGCACAAGGGAAATGGGTGAAGATACGTGTAGAGAAGGAAGGACTCTACCAACTGACCGACCAACAGCTCCGCGACATGGGATTTGCAGACCCCACACGCGTCAAGCTCTACGGCTACGGCGGTCGCTTACTGCCCGACGTATTGAAATTTACAGGGAAAGATGCGGTCATCGACGACCTCAACGAAGTGCCGCTCTACCGACGCAAAGGTTCTGTACTTTTCTTTGCCGAAGGACTGACTACATGGAACGAGGACGGCTCTTTTCTGACCAACACTTTCTCCTCGCACAGCTATTACTTCCTCACTGAAGGCGAACAGCCCGCTCCCTTCCCTACGCTCGAAGCTCCTGCCTCGACGGCACAAACGGTCAACACGGTGAAGGCTTTTACGAAGTTTGACAACGATGCTTTCGTATGGTACGGTGGCGGCCGGGACTTTTATGACTCAAAAGACCTGATTGACGGCCCTAAATTTAAACTCGCCCTACCTGGTCACACAGGGGGCAAGTGTAAGGTTTACTACGACCTTTCGGCCCAAAGTACGACCAACCGCATTGCCTTCACTATCACCCAAGGCAGTAACTCGAAACGGGTGGCTACGGGGCAACTGAACATTACGCAAACCGGCGAGACAGCCCGCGGCTATCAGCATTCCTTTACAACGGAATTGGAAAGCGAGGAAACTTTTACGGTCAAGACGGCATACACGGGACGCTTGAACTACCTCTCAACAACCTATCCACAACACCTCTCGACGGCCTATACTACCGCTCCGTTTACGACGGCCGAAAGCGCGGCTGTCCGTTTGGAAGTGGCTTCGGCCGATGCTCATACCCAAGTGTGGCGACTGGGCAACGCGGAAGAAACCGTAGCAGCTCTGCCCGGTTCACTCAACGGCTCGACTTACACGGCACAAGCTCCGACGGGCAAGGACCGCTTCATTGTGGTCAATACCGAAGGTTCCTATCCCGCCCCCGAAGTAGTGGGAGAAATTGCCAACCAAGATCTTCATGCCGACAGTTGCCTGGACTATGTCATCATTGTTCCCGCTTCGGGTAAACTGACGGCTGAAGCCGAACGACTGGCAGAAGCACACCGCAACCACAGCAAACTGCGCGTGAAGGTGGTACGTGCAGACCAACTCTACAACGAATTTTCTTCGGGTACACCCGATGCCTCCGCTTATCGCCGCTACTTGAAGATGCTCTACGACCGGGCACAACGACCCGAAGATGCACCGCGTTACCTGTTGCTCTTCGGCGACTGTTCCTATGACAACCGCATGATTACGTCGGACTGGAAGGGAACGTCGCCCGACGACTACTTGTTGGCTTTCGAGCGACACTATAAGGACCTCTATTCCAGTACGGAATATACCATCGGAACCCTCCACAGTTTCGTGACCGATGACTTCTACGGGCTGTTAGATGACGAGGAGGGTAAGCGCATGACGGTTGAGAAGATAGACCTCGGCATTGGACGCTTTGTCTGCCACACAGAAGATAAAGCCAAATGGTTGGTCGACCAAACACTGCGCTACCTTCGCAACGAGAATCCGGGTATTTGGAAAAACCGCATGTGGGCCATCGCCGATGTGGGCGACGACAACCTGCACATGAACGACGCCCAGGAAGTGGCCAACACGGTCAAGAAATCGGCCAACGCGAACTTCCTCCTGCGCCGCCTTTATCCCGATGTCTATACTCCTACGCTCACCGCGAAGGGACTGACTTACCCCGAGGCCACAGAGAAGATTAAGACACTGGTTAAGCAGGGTTCACTGATTTTCAACTACAATGGTCACGGCAGTCCCGATCGCATCTCGCACAAGTTCTTCTATACCAAGGAACAGATGTATGAAAACGTGGGGAAGGCTCAGCCCGTGTGGGTGTTCGCTTCGTGCGAAATCACGCCTTACGACCAAGCTATCGACGACATCGGACGCAACGCGCTCTTTGCACCCGAAGGTCCGGCGGTGGCAGTCGTGTGTGCCGCACGCTCGGTGTTTGCCAACTACAACCGCTCGCTCAACATGGGCTTTATGGAGTTTGCCTTAGGTAAAGATGCTGCGGGCAACCGTCACAGTCTGGGCGAAGCGCTCCGCCTTACGAAATGCGAACTCATCAATAACACGGGATTACCCATCGGCACGGATCAGACCATCAACAAACTGAAGTACATCCTCATGGGCGACCCTGCGCTCTGCCTGTCTTATCCCGACCCGGGCATCCGCATTGACAGCATCAATGGCGAAGCAATCAAGGGGACGGGCATGACCGAGTTGCGCATCGGGCAGAAAGTGCGCCTCACAGGCTACGTCAATGCTGACGCGATGGCAACCACGCCCGACACGAGTTACGACGGTACCCTCTCGGGAACAGTCTTTGCTCCCTCTCAACGGATTACCTGCAAGGGACAAGACAACAAGGGAGGCAAACGACTCAGCTTTACGGACTACACCCAAACGCTCTTTGAGGGTACGGTCGAAGTCAAGGCTGGACGCTTTGCCTTGGAATTCATTGTTCCGCGCGGCATTGCTTTCCAACAAAAGGAAGGATTGCTCTCTCTATACGCAGTGAAGAAGGACGGTACGTCGGAACTCAACGGCAGTTTCAAACAATTCTGCTTCTACGGAACGGCCGATGTGACACAAACCGACACGCTCGGTCCGGATGTCTACCTTTATCTCAACACACCCGACTTTGCCAGCGGAGCAAAAGTGAATGCTTCACCGACCTTCTATGCCGCCATCAACGATTCCTCGGGCATCTCGCTCCTCAGCGGCAACTTAGGTCACGATATGGAAATGTGGTTGGACAACGACCCGAGCACCACGCGCACGCTCAACGACTTCTTTAGCTTCGACTATGGTTCTTACAGCAAAGGACTGGTTTCCTATCCGATGGAAGGACTCACGCCGGGCCGCCACCGCGTGACGTTCCGTGTCTGGGACGTATTTGACAACGCCACAACGACCTCGCTCGACTTTGTAGTTGGCGATCAAGCCGAACCGAAATTTGAGGTGATCTCATCGGTCGATGTACCTTCGGTTGCGACCAACCTGGTCACCACATTGGCTGATCCAGAAGAAGCAGACACACAGATAACCACAGAAGTGTACAACACACACGGCATGCGCGTATGGCACCGCACACTCAAAGTGCCTGCCGGCAATCGCTACGTGTCAACCGTTTGGAATCTGACTGACTACGCAGGCAACCGTCTCGAGCCTGGTGTCTACTTCTACCGGAGTAAAAAGGGCGGAAAGGAAACATCAACCCGCCGTTTGCTCATTCAGTAGCAAATTGGCAAGGCAAACAATAATTTTCCCCCCTCTGCGTTTTAAAGAACCGAGTGCGGCTTCGGCCGCCTCGCTTTCCTCATCCATACTTACCTCAGACAATGAAGACAAAACATATCCTTCCGCTCGCGCTCGCCTTCGCAGCCACACCGCTACAGGCTGACGACGAAGTGCGCGACCAGTTTAACCCCGTGCGTACCGCCGTTGTATCGCAAACCATTGCCCCCGATGCACGCGCCGGCGGTATGGGTGATGTAGGTGCCGCAACCGATCCCGACGTACACTCACAGTATTGGAACCCTGCCAAATATCCCTTCACCATTTCCCGTGCAGGCTTTGCCATCAATTACACTCCGTGGCTCCGCAAGTTAACGACGGGCATCGCCTTGCTCGATGCTGCCGGTTACGTGCGTCTTGGCGATTACCAGGCATTGAGTGCCTCTCTCCGTTACTTCACGCTCGGTGAGGTCTCTGCAGGCGACATGACAGTCAAGCCTTACGAATTGGGAGTCGACTTGGCTTACTCCCGTATGTTGAGTGAGAAGTTCTCGGCCGCTGTAGCCATGCGTTACATCTATTCCGACCTCTCGGGCCATTACGACAACGAGACTTCACCCGGTTCTGCCTTCGCTGCCGACATTGCCTTGTATTACAATACGTATGTCATGATGGGTCAGCGCGAATGCCAGCTTTCCTGGGGTTTGAACATCAACAATATCGGTAGCAAAATTTCCTACGGTGACGACTATTCTCACTTCATCCCGACCAACCTCCGCTTGGGTTTGAGCTACATGATTCCCATCAACGAGTACAACCGCATTGCTTTCTCGGCTGACATCAACAAACTGCTCGTTCCCTCCATGCCGCTCAAGGGAGCCGATGAAGATGACAACGAATACCAGGAACGCCTCGAAAAGGACTACTATAACAAGTCGTCCATCGGCGGTATCTTTACCTCCTTCGGTGACTCCGAACGCGGTTTTAAGGGTGAAATGGAAGAGATCAACTTCGGTATCGGTATGGAATACGTATACAACGAGAAGTTCACCCTTCGTGCGGGCTATCATCATGAAAGCAAGATGCAGGGCAACCGTAAGTATGCTACCGTTGGTGCTGGTTTCCGCATGAACGTACTCGCCATCGATGCGGGTTACGTCATTGCAACCAGTCCTTCTAACCCGCTCGACCAAACGCTGCGCGTATCGCTTGCGTTCGACTTCGACGGCATTCGTGATCTCATAGGAAGAAGAAGATAATGAAGATAAAAGTAGGAATGGGATTTGACGTTCACCGTCTCGTCCCCGACCGCGACCTTTGGTTAGGCGGTATTCGTATAGACCATACACTCGGCCTTTTAGGTCACAGTGATGCCGACGTACTCATCCATGCCATCTGCGATGCCCTGCTCGGAGCGGCAGGTTTGCGCGACATCGGCTTTCACTTTCCCGACAGCGACCCTCAATACAAAGGCATCGACAGCAAAGTGCTCTTGACTCACACCGTTCGCCTCTTGGCTGAAAAGGGTTGGCGCATTGGCAATGTCGACGCCACAGTCTGCGCGGAACGTCCGAAACTCAATCCGCATATTCCCGCCATGCAACAGACTTTGGCTCCGTTGCTCCAAATCGATGAGGAAGATGTCAACATCAAGGCTACCACCACCGAGAAGCTGGGCTTCACCGGACGCGAAGAAGGTATCTCTGCCTACGCTGTAGTCTTGATTGAGAAGGATTAATGAGTGGGAAACGTACTCCCGGCCATTCCACATGTGCTCACCGATGAGCCTACAAAATAGAAAACGCGTATCAGTTCGCTACGGTCGATTGACCCCAACGGACTGATACGCGTTTTCTATTACTCGCCTCCCCCAACGGATTTAAACTCCCGCTTACTTTCCAGCTTCTTTCACTGGTTCCTCACGCTTTATCCAAAGCTTGCGTCCGGCATCCCACGCATAGGTTAAAGGTTTCACACACGAAACAGCTTGTTCGCGGTTCTCCTTTGACAATCCTTCCAAGCTCACCCGATAAGTAAGCAAGGCTGCAGAATCGCAAAGCGATACCTCAATGGGAACCTCTTGTAAAGTGGCGTTCAACATCTGACTTTCCATCTGAGAAAGCGGATTGACAGGCAACCAAAAATCAGACAGACTCGGACGCGGAAAGGCCAACTTCAACTTGGTCCAATTGCACCGATAGGCTGTTATGACTGACGAAGTGCCCACCGCCTTATGCGAATAGACACAAACAAGCATCGAATCGTCCTCATACGGCAACATCTTCATCTGCCACTCACCCGACTCCGTCGTCTTCAACGACAGAAAGTCTGCCGTCTTCTTCGTCATCTCCGATTGCCCGCCATACAGATTCTCTGCCTTTGCAGGCAGTCCACTGTTATAAAGGTCCAGCAAGTCCAACTTCGACGTGCGGTTGAGCAAAGGCAAAATTTGTTGCGGAACTTTGGCAAACAAAGAGTCGATTCCCTGTGCCGACAAACAACTTGCCACACAGAAGAAACCACTCAGCAATATCCATCGTTTTCTTTTCATGCCTGCAAAGGTAGTGTTTGAACCCGAACAAGGAAAGGAAGCAACCGATTTATCCCCCTCACATCCACACCATCCTGCCTCTTTCCCCAACTAGACCAATGCCTTCACTCGCACCGCAAACTTCTTGCTAACCTCACTCTTTAACCGATAGTTTCTAATTCCCTTTCCCTCGTGTTCATCCCCCATCCCGTCGCCCCCTTCCTCATCATCCACCTAGTCCACAGTCACCATTATCCCCTGCAGCGACTCCCGAAGCATTGAAAAATAGCATATTTCGTCTCCCTACTCCCCACACAAATTAGCCTCAGCTCTTGCCTTTTCGATTATTATTCGTACTTTTGCAGGCGATTTAGACCATTACACTAAGTTGTTACCAAACAATTTGATAACCCATAATAAAGCTATAGCAAAATGAAGAAAGGTATTCACCCTGAGAATTATCGCCCCGTAGTATTTAAGGACATGAGTAACGGTGACATGTTCCTCTCACGTTCAACCTGCAAGACCACTGATACGGTTGAATTTGAAGGCGAAACTTATCCCGTTGTAAAGCTTGAAATCTCTAGCACGTCTCACCCCTTCTACACTGGTAAGTCTAAGCTCGTAGATACGGCAGGTCGTGTAGACAAGTTCATGAGCCGCTACGGTAAGAGCCGCAAGTAATACCAAACTTAAACGGTTCTCATTATAGATATTTCTTATCAAAGGGTAAGGTAACACCCAAGTGACTAAGTGGATGCGTCTCATCGATGCGTCCACTTTTTGTTTAATCTTCATTTGTTCCATCCTCTTTCACGCACCCTAATCCCATGGCAAAGTCTGTTTTCCAACTTTCCTGTCCACCCATTCCCGTTGTCCGCATCGCACTCATCGGACTGGGACAGCGAGGTATGAAGACCCTCGAACGATACGCCTTTATCGAAGGAGCTGAAATACGTTACATCGCTGATCTCGATACTGAGCGACTGCTAATAGCCAATCAGGCTCTTCGTTCTTCGGGACGTCCCGAAGCCCAACAGCTGACTGGTGAGGAAGGATGGAAAGAAGCCTGTCGCAAAGCAGATGTTGACCTCGTCTACATCTGTACCGAATGGACAACACACACGCAGATGGCTGTGGAAGCAATGGAATGCGGCAAACATGTAGCAGTAGAAGTGCCGGCCGCTACCACCCTATCTGAATGCTGGCAATTAGTTCACACAGCCGAGGCTACGCAACGCCATTGCTTCATGACTGAAAACTGTTGCTACGACCTTTTTGCCCTGGAAACATTAGAAATGCACCGTCGCGGCGACTTCGGTACCATTACGCATTGCGAAGGTGCTTACATCCACGATTTAACCCTACCTGCCAATCGACAGGGACAGCTGACCGACACACGTCGCTATTGGTTAGAACATTCGTGCTGCCAACACGGCGGCAACCCCTACCCCACGCACGGCATTGGTCCGATTGCTCAACTCCTAGGTTTTCACCGTCACGACCGCATGATCTCTCTCGTATCTCTTACTGCGCAAGGTGTATCCAACGAACAGGGAGAAGCAATCGGTAAAGTCAATACTTCGCTGATCCGCACAGCCCAAGGAGTAACCATCTTACTTCAACTCGACGTGACGACTCCCCGTCCTTACAGCCGCATGCAAACCGTTTGTGGCACGCAAGCTTTTGTACAGAAGTATCCTGTCCCCACCCTGCAACGCTCGGGAACAGAAGCCCTGACAGGCGAAACAGCCCTTCATGAAATGGCACACTATGCCACTTCACCGGCTGCCCAACGATGGCACGAAGGTCATGCCAAAGGCGTACCCAACGAGATGAATTACGCCATGGATGTCCGTCTCATCGAATGCCTACGCCAGGGCCTTCCCCTCGACATCGACGTATACGATGCGGCCGAATGGTCTTGTCTGGCTGAACTGTCACAACGCTCTGCCGAACAAGGGAGCGTACCCGTTGAGATTCCGGATTTCCGTCACCACTCTATCGACTAAAAACAAAAACCTACCCTAAAAGCCAACCTCGCAAGGTTACTTTTAGGGTAGGTTTTCATTTAAGTCTACTTTATGGGATGTTCTATCAATTACAGTTTAGAAGTTTAGGGGGGATAAAGTTTATTCATCCAACCAATGATTTCCAACGTAAACTCTTCAATCTTCAACTTATCAAGTTGATAATCAATAGAGCCTGCCTTATACTAAACCATACAGCCCCTACCTCGTTCCTACATAGAGGCAAACCATACCCAACAGGACTAAGAAAAGGTCGAAGGCTTTGGCACGAAGATTTTTTTCGTGAAAGAGCCAGGCACCGAAGAGGAAGGAAACGAGAACGCTGCCTCGGCGTACCATCGAAACGACGGCTATCAATGCGTCGGGACTGCTGAGAGCATAGAAATATGCCATGTCGGCCAGAGTCAAGAAGATAGAGATGAATAGGATGCTCCAACGCCAACGGAAAGGTGTCGTGCGGTGGCGCGTGGGATACCAAATTAAGGCCATTACCGCGCCCATCATCAATGCTTGATAGAGATTGTACCAACCTTGTACAAAGTAACGATCCAATCCGGCACCTCCTGCAGACACGGGAGCCATGAGGTACTTGTCGTACAAACCACTCATCGCACCCAATACTGCTGCAAGCACCAACAGCAAGATACAAATATTGTGGGTAAAACGAATCCCTTCCTTCTTCCCGCTCCGATTGAGCAAAAAGATAGACAAGAGTGCCAATAACACACCGGCCCACTGCCAGCTATTTAAGGACTCTCCGTAAATAAGCAAGGCTCCCACCAACGTCATCACCGGTCGGGTGGCATTGATAGGCCCCACCAGGGTCAACGGCAAGTGCTTCATGGCATAATACCCACACACCCACGAGGACAATACGATCAAGGCCTTGAGCAAAACCAAACGATGGGCTTCCCAACCGGCTTCCGGAATCACCGTACTCCAGCCCAACGAAGAGGCTAAAATCAAAGGAAGAAAGAAGAGAGCGCAAACAGCCGTATTGATCATCAAGACTGGCAACACAGCATTGTCACGCAAGGACTGCTTCTTGGCCACATCATAGAGTCCGAGCAGCGAAGCAGAGAGAAAAGCTAAAGCTATCCACATCATACAAAGAGTTTTTCGTCATAAACCACCCGCACGAGTGAGAGGGCATTGCCGGGCATCGAATCGCCTGCCGCGCAACGATCTTTACGAGCTATTACTTGTTGAAATTCATCTAAGCTAAGTTTGCCACGACCCACCTCAACAAGCGTTCCCACTACGGCACGCACCATGTTGCGCAAGAAGCGGTCTGCCGTGATTTCAAATCGCCACAAATCAGGTTCAACCTGCGTCCATTCCGCCTTAGTTACCTTACAGAAGTTTGTTTTCGCATCGGTATGTAGCTTCGAAAAACTGGTGAAGTCCTTTACCTGCAAGAGATATTGCGCCGCCTCATTCATTTTTTCGAAATCCAACGGATAAGTTATGCGGGTAGCATACTGGCGGCGAAACGGATTCTTCTGCGTATAGACCCAATAATGGTAAGTACGAGCCTTCGCATCAAATCGCGCATGCGCCTCGTCACGCACCTGCCTGATATGGCTCACACTGATGTCAGCCGGCAACAAACGATTAAGCTTATGCGTTAACCAAGCCCCGTCGACAGCCTCTGCCGTATCAAAATGTGCCACCATGCAGTGTGCATGCACTCCGGCATCGGTTCGGCCGGCTCCAGTTACCTCTACGGATTGGCGCAGCAAGGTAGACAACGCCTCATTCAATTTCTGCTGCACGCTTACTGCATTCGGTTGTACCTGCCAACCATGGTAAGCCGTACCATCGAAAGAGAGAAAGATGAAATATCGCATAGAAATTCTAATTTGGAGAGTATACCTTGCGGTCTCAGCACGAAGACCTGCATTCAAGCAGGTGCTTCCTTCCCAGGGGAAAGCAAAAGCGAACGGAAACATCAACGGCTCTTCCATAAAACACCGTCTTGTCTCCGCCATCACATCGTCATCCATTTTCCCTGACAGAAAGCCACGCCACACGGCCACTCCATCCAACAAAAAAGTGTCGCAGCCCGTATAGGTTGCGACACTCTTATGAATAAAGATTTGCTATGAGCAAAATTAAGCTTCAGCTTCAGCAACAACTTCGAAAGGAATCTCAACAGAAACTTCCTTGTGAAGCTTTACAGTTGCGTGGTAAGAACCAACTTCCTTCACGTCCTTGAGAACGATAATCTTGCGATCAACCTCGAAGCCCAACTTAGCGAGCTCTTCAGCGATGTGGAGATTCGTTACAGAACCGTAGATAGCACCCGTTGCGCTAAC
>ENA-OZRW01000135-OZRW01000135.1-human-gut-metagenome-genome-assembly--contig:-NODE-135-length-11611-cov-10.270422_pt1 | contig 11611 bp, 7 predicted proteins | sample MGYA00243271_ERZ653949 | MGnify/ENA primary metagenome ERZ653949 (study PRJEB26926, sample SAMN06164710) | human gut metagenome | biome: ENVO:00009003; feature: ENVO:2100002; material: ENVO:00002003... | reverse complement strand
TGCTACATCCGGTATGCTGTTGAATGCGCTCTTGCTCATTGCCAAATTCGTATACTGCACTTCTGAATTTGCGCTACGCACTACATCGGCCACGTTAGCACCCTTGCGAAGCTGTTCTTCGAAAGAAGCAATGCGCTTAGTCAGCTCTGCACGGTCTGCAGCACTAGCTACAACGTTTACATCAATCAACTTCACGTCGCGAGTCGGCGTACCAACAAAGAAGTTTTCCTTGTACTGGTTGTAAATCGCCTTCAAGTCGTCGTCCGTCACCTTGACACTTTCGTCCTTCACCGTAGAATAAGGAAGAGCGGCAATGTTGACATTTTTCTGAATGGTGCGGTCGTTGAAGTTAGCCTTTGCAGCAATCGGGTTAGAAGTAAAGCCCAGTGCAAACAACATGTTGTACTTGTTACCGAGCAATTCCTGACGGAGTTGTTTCTCGGAGAAGTCCCACATCTTCTTGATCATCTGGATTTGTTCTACTGCCTCCGCATTCTGAGCCTGCTGTGCCTGACCGATAGCCTTCGTGTACTCCTTCAGGAAGTTCTGAAGCTGAGCGAGGTCGAAGCGTCCCGTTTGCGGATTGCCAAAGATGCCAGCAACCATCTGAAGGCTGCGAGCCTGACCCAAGCGCAAAGCCTCCTGCATCTCTCCGTCGGTTACATAAAGGCCGAGCTTTTCGCATTCGTGCTTAATCACCTGGTCACTGACAAACTGTTGCCACACTTGCTCACGGATGCTCTCCATCTGAGCGTCTGACAAGTTACCGTTTTGTCCTTGCATGCGCATCTGGAGACGGGTAATCTCAGCTTGTTCGTCTACCATCTGCTGATAATCCTGAATGGAGAGTTTTTCTCCGTACACTTCGCCTACTTGGCTACGTTCCATCGCTGAAGTCGTTTCCAGCGAACGGAAGAACTCTTCGGCAATGAATGCAAAGAGGGCAAGACCCAAGGCTCCGACAAGCAGAGCGCCTTTGCTTCTGATCGTTTGTAATGCTGCCATTATTTATTGTTTTATTGTTTGTATTTCTTCCATGATTTTGCCTCTCAAAAAAGGAGGAATGCAAAACGAAAGCAATGAAAAGAGGCTTAAGGTTTCTTTTCATTGCTAAGTACCCACGTTTAGGGCGGCGGCAAAGATAGAGAAAAAAAAGGAGTTGTATCGAAGTCCCTTCTTTTTTTTAAAAAGTGCCTATAATCTTTACTGAGCGTGTAGAAACTGCCCTTATAGCTTGATTTTCTACTGCAACAACCCCTAAGATTTTCCCTCCTCTATCTTCAGTCCGAGCAACAACGACTCCTTTTTCTACCGTTCAAGCGGTTGAACCTCAAACTTGCGCCGGGAACGAGGTGCTTCTCGCTGGGGCAGGGTGTCAACCGCCGTTGTGTCGTCAGTTGCTTCGCCTGTCACCGTTACCGGAGCTGTTGATTCGCGTATATCGCCCATCGGAAGGAATCCCTTCGACTGTCTGATGTGATATTCAGTCGGCTCATTATTTACAATGCGTGCTCGAAACCAATCTCCTTCGATTGCCTGGTGTGGCTCTACCAGTCGCGTATAAACATTCGACGATAGTTCGCCTGTCCGCATGTTCCAGTAGAGTTCTTCGGTAGTCAGACGCGTACCATCTGCTTGATTGTGCATCTGAATGTGTCCCCGTAGCTTCCAGAGATTCTGATTGTAGAGCCAAGCACTGTCTGCTGTCAGGTGGAGATCTACCTTAAACTTATTATCATAGCGTTCAATGAAGATACCCTTCGGAAATTCCCAACGAGGCGGATTCGTCTTGTCAAAGATATGCCATTCTTCTGCAATCATCTTATAGCGCACGATACCCGAGTCCGTAATCAGCTTCGAAACGCCTTTGGTCACCATAACGGGCAAAGAGTCACGCACTGGGATGGCCTCGCCCATGGGTGGAGCATCCGAACCGCAACCTGCACTCAACGAAGCAAGCCCCCCAAGAAGGGAGGCTGCCATAAATAGATGTAGCGTATGCCGCATGAGCTTAGTCTGTTTAGGAAATAGAGAGAAGGAGAACGAAGGGGAGGTTACTATTAAAAAATGAATCAGGGAAGTTGCTCAACCCAAGGGGCACTACGAAAGGCTTAGCAAAGGGCTGTTGGCTTTTCACCCACCACATTGTCAACCTTTCAAGCGACGGATTGTTCATCCTTCCTCGCACCAAGTGCAAAAGCAACTCCTGCCCCACTGACAAGACCTCCTCGCCGAGGGGTGAACCTTATTCAGCCTTCCACTTCATGAACCATCGTTCGTTAAAGGTCAGTCCGATGCTGAAGCGAATGTAGTTTTCGGTAATCATGCCCGCCATTTTGGGCTTCACACGCTCGTATTGAGCAGAAAAGTTGATCAGCGAGCGGCTGTTATGCATGTTTGTAATCGGAAGTGCCACTCCCACACTTGCCAAGAAGTGTTGCGGACCGTCTACACCTCCTATTTTGGTGTAGGGAGTCTGATAAGAGAAACCAGCACGGTAGTGCACGCGTTGGCGCCAACGAAGTCCCTCAGGATTCTTGACATACTCCATACCCAGACTTACTTTATGCAAATCAGTAAAGAGATCCTTGCGTCCGACGTAATCCAACGCGCCTGCGGCATTTTCGACCACCATCGGGAACTTCATATCTGCCCATTTCTGGAAGGTGTAATCCACACCGACGCGTAAAGAATTGTCATGGGTCCAGGTGATACCCGCACCCAGGGTATGCGGCAACTGAAAGGCGTTTCTGCAAACCAGCGTATCGCCACTTGCTGAACTTCCGGTCACTACTTTCTGGTTGTAATAATAAGCATCGCGCTTGATGTCGTGTCCCAGTCCGTACGTAAGACCCAAAGTCAGCGTATTCTTCTTATCCAGCGGCTGGACATATTGTAAACCGAAATCAGCTTTGTATGTACGGATATCAGTTTCATAAGCCTGACGCGTAGAGTTAATGTTACTGTCATCAAAGTTCATCAGAACTGTATGACTCAAGTCCCCCCACAAATAACCGGCATTCATACCGATTGAGAAGCGTCTGAACGGAGCCCAACCCACACCGATGTAGGCTTCGTGGAGTCCGCCGTCACCTGAGAACGTAGTCGTTTTCGTCAACACCTGATTGGAAGCCTGGATTTCCTCCTTCGAGGACGTATTGTAACCAATGGTACTGAAGGGAACGAGTCCCAGCGACATTCCCACGTTCTTGGCCACACGGAAACCAGCCGTCACGTAGTCCACCGAGCTATTTTTTGCATTCGTCTTCACTCCGCCCTGTGCAATGTTACCATTTTGCATCGACAGACCTAAGTCAAAGAGAAAGGTAAGCGAATCAATGGCTGCATACGAAGCAGGGTTCTTTGTGTTCAGTTCCTTTCCGTTCTGCATACCATAGGCAGTGCCCGCCATGCCCTTATTGAACGCGTTACCGCGATCGCCCAAGAGGCCAAATCCGTAGCGCGAGTACGGGGAATTACTGCCATTGGTCTGAGCGGCCAGGGGAAGTGTAGCAGAGGCTAATAGTAGGGAAGTGAAGATATTACGAAATGTAACCATAGGGGTGTTGTGTTGTTTGTCTGAAGGAGTATAAGAGGGAGAGGGGTAAAAGGTCGGGGACAAGAAGCGTGTGAAAGATTGACAGAGGCAAACGTATGCCGTTGCGGTGCTTTCTGCTCCCAATACCCCAATCGTTTGAGCTAACCTTGGGGTGTTTGCCGCAGATTATAGAGAAGGATTTGATTCAATCCGGTCTCCACCAACAAATCATTGCGCTCCACAGGGAGTTTTTGAGCAAATCGATGACCGTTCCCTCCCGTCAGAAAGATGCGTGCATCTGCGTGTTGCTGTTGAAAAGCCCGGATATAGCCTTCGATTTCGTATTCCATGCCCCACACCACGCCGGCGCGAATCGCCGCATGCGTATGTGTGCCAATCAAAGGCAACTCGCCCTCACTGCTTACTAAGGGTAAGCGTGCAGTTTGGTCATGCAATGCGCGCAAGCGGATTCCCAACCCCGGGGAAATGTTTCCCCCGAGATAATGTCCCTCTGCACTCACATAATCGTACGTAATACACGTTCCGGCATCAATAATCAGCAAGGGGACGTTCGGTTGGCTGGCAAAAGCTCCTACTGCGGCTGCTAAACGGTCAGCTCCCAACGTCGAAGGCGTTTCGTAATCGCAAACCAACGGAGTGGGCGTCGTTCCGTTTATTTCGAGCACATACGGAAAGAGCTTGTGGAGTGTCTCGTCTATTTGTGTGTCTCGCTGCCCGACGGAAGACCAGGCACAGGCTTCTATTTCAAAATCTGAAGCAATCCGTTGGAGTTCGCTAACCAATGCATAATCCACCCTTTCATTCCAACGCAACTGGTCGGCTTCGAACAGTGCTACCTTGATAGATGAATTGCCTATGTCAACAATCAGATTCATACAGATTTCAAATTTCAGCGGGCAAAGATAGTGCAAACTATTCACTTTCAACCGACTGCATGTAAGTTATTTGCCCAAACCGAAACTCCCCTACCTGTGCGGTTTCTGCTGCCATTGACGAATCTACAAGTAGAAGTAAATCGGAGGATATGCCCCTTGCTAACGCTTCAAATGGAGATGTTGCTTGGGAGATAAAGCGATTCTGCCAAGCATTCTAAGAAACAAAGGATGGAAAACCATTCGTATTTTCTCCACAGACACTCCCGGCTGAAAGTTCCGCTCTTGCCTCTTCTCTCCAAGGCTTCCGACCCAACTTACCACGGTTTGTGGCTGCCCCACCCGGTCTTTTTCCTGACTCACTTCCTTTTCTTTAGCATCACACATTCATTGCGCATGGAAATAGGCCTGTGCTTATCCAAACAACAGCCATTTCTCATGGAAATACATCCTATTTTAAAAATAACATGGCCATTTCTCATAGAAATGCCTTGATGTTTTGGAATCAGACAAACATTTCTCAGCGAAATACAAGTTCTATTTTCCAACAAACTCCGTTCTATTCATTTTTACAACAGCTGAAGGTGAACAGAGGCAAGCACCGTTGCCCTTTGCATCGTTCGGAAGGAATGCAAACGTAGCCCCGTCGCCAGCAACTTCGCCCGAGGGTGCGCCCCACCCTTCAATTTTCCGTTTACTCCTCCTTGACACTCCTTCCCTACCCTGTTCCGCCCCACGCACACCGCTTTCAATCCATGATTTTAGCAATCCGGTTGGCAGAAATCCCTTTTAAAATACAAAAGCTTACTCCACAAAGAAGGCAGGAGGAATCGGTAAGAAGGAATATGGGCAAATTGTACTACCTTTGCCGCCAAAAAACGGATGAATCCTCTTGAAATAATCCATACATACTACGCTGACAACGAAGCACTCGAAACTTTGTTGGTTCATCATAGCCGCCAAGTCACGAAGCGAGCTTTACTGGTGGCACAAAAGCATCCCGAGTTGCAACTAGACTGTGATTTTATTGCAGAGGCAGCCATGCTTCACGACATAGGCATCTTCCTGACCGATGCACCGGGTATCCATTGCCACGGGAAGGAACCTTACCTCATGCACGGCTATCTGGGTGCCCAACTGATGCGTAAACACGGACGAGAGGACATCGCCCGCGTGTGCGAACGCCACACGGGAACCGGACTTACGGCCGAACAAATCAACGAACGTAACTTGCCGCTTCCGGCAGGCGATTACCGGCCCGAGACCCTCGAAGAACAAGTCATTTGCTATGCTGACAAGTTTTACTCCAAGAGTCATCCCAAACGAGTTCGTACCGTAGAAGAAACAGCCCGCAGTCTGGAGAAATTTGGAAAGGAAGGCGTTCAGACATTCCTTGCCTGGACCGAACGATTTGAGTAAAGTTCGCCCGCAATACTCCCTTTCCCCACTGCTTTTTTCTTTCGACGAATCCTTTCGCCCCACTCTTCCCCCGATTCATTCTAAGGCCTCACCTGCTGCGTCCTGCCCGACTCAGTAATGTGTATCCATCCCTCTATGCGATTTTTCTCCCTCTTTATATTTTTGCTTCTGACCGCACTCTGTGCCGTGGCGGGTCGTCCGCGTCCTTCCTTTCCCCGACAGGAAGGCCAACAGGCTACCCACCGTATGGTTCGTTCCTCATCCGACAGCCTCACAACGCCCGCCCGTCAGCCTCGTACTTTGTCCGACAGCCTCAGCCGCTCAGCGAATGCCGCTGACAGCCTCCGCCCTCGCCTCACTTCCGACTCGACCAGCCTTCGCAACTTATCCACGGACAGCTTGGCCAACGACAGTGTGAAGCAGGACAGCGTCAAGCCTCGCAAAGCGGGCATTGACTCCCCGGTGGAATACATCGCACAGGACTCCATGGTCTACGATGCGGCTTCGGGACTGGCTCACCTCTATGGCGAAGCCAAAGTCAACTATCTGAACATGACACTTGACGCTGGCAAGATTACCATGAACATGGATTCGAGCATGGTCTATGCCGAAGGACAGCGCGACTCGACTTTGGAAGGCGGATGGAAGGGACGCCCCGTCTATCACCAAGGTTCGGAGAAGTACGACAGCGAGAAAATGTCGTTTAACTTCAAGACGAAGAAGGGCTTTATCAGCAATGTTGCCACAACTCAGGGCAATGGCTTCTTACAAAGCCAAAAATCGAAGCGTACCGACGATGGTACGCTCTACTTAGAGCACGCCAAGTACACAACTTGCGATGCCAAGCATCCCCACTTCTACCTCAGCCTTTCGCGTGCCAAGGTGCGTCCGGGCAAAGAGGCTTTTTTCGGCCCAGCTTACCTGGTTGTCGAAGACGTACCCTTGCCCATCGCCGTACCTTACGGTTTCTTCCCTTTCACCAAGAAGTATTCGTCGGGTTTCATCATGCCCTCCTACGGCGACGAGACGGCGCGCGGATTTTATTTGCGTAACGGCGGTTACTACCTTGCCTTGAGTGACTTTATGGACCTCAAGCTCTTGGGCGAAATCTACACAAAGGGTTCGTGGGGTGCCAGTATCGAGACCAATTACATCAAACGCTACAAGTATAGCGGTAATTTCTACTTCAGCTACTTAAATACCGTAGAGGGTGAGAAGAATATGCCCGACTATGCTGTCACAAAGAGCATGAAGATCCAATGGTCACACACGAAGGATGCTAAAGCCAACCCAAACATGACCTTTTCGGCGCGAGTCAATTTCGCGACAGAAAACTACGAACGGAAGAACTTGGAGAGCATGTACAATCCGCTTTCCTACACCCAGAGCACGCGCGCAAGCTCGGTCAGCTTCGGTTACACCTTCCCGAACATCGGACTGAGCCTCTCGACCTCGGCCAACCTGTCTCAGAACATGCGCGACGGGGTGGTCTCTGCCACTTTGCCTGATTTGAGCATCTCACTGGCTCGTTTCTATCCCTTCCGCCGCAAGCATTCGGCGGGCAAGGAGCGTTGGTACGAGAAAATCTCGATGTCGTACACAGGCCAACTCTCCAATTCGATTACGACCAAGGAAAGTCGCCTGTTCAAGTCTAACTTAATCAAGGATTGGCGCAACGGTATGCAACACCGCATCCCCATCGACGCTACTTTCCAGCTCTTTAAGTACATCAACATCTCTCCGTCGTTCTCGTTCCGCGACCTCATGTATGCCACTCGCGTAAACCGCTCGTGGGATCGCGAACAACAGAAGGAAATAGCCGATACCACCTATGGTTTCTACAATCTTTACGACTGGAACGTGGGAATTTCGGCCAATACCACCCTTTACGGTTTCTACAAACCTTGGAAAAAGCTCTTTGGCGGCAAGATTATGGCTATCCGCCACGTCTTCAAGCCGACCATCAGCTTCTCGTACGCTCCGGACTTTACCTCTTCGCGCTATGGGTACACCAAGTCGTACGAGAAAGTGCTTGCCGACGGCACTTCGCAGGCTGTGCGTTACTCGCCTTACGCAGGCAACCTCTACGGATACCCTTCGGGCACGAAACAAGGCATGATTACGATGTCGGTGTCCAATAACATCGAGATGAAAGTGAAGTCTGACCGCGATACCACGGGTATGCGCAAGATTTCACTCATCGACGAGCTCACGGGAACCCTCTCGTACAACATGGCGGCTAAAAAACAGCCGTGGAGTCCGCTTAACATGCGCGTCAGACTCAAGTTGACGAAGAATTATACCTTCTCCATGGCCGCAGTCTTTGCCACCTACGCCTACAAGTTTGATGAGAACGGCAACGTGGTCCCCTCCGACCGCACGGAGTGGAGTTACGGACGCTTCGGACGTTTCCAGGGCATGTCGCAAAACATCTCCTACACGTTCAATAACCAAACGTGGCGCAAATGGATGGACAAGTTGCGTGGCAAGAAGGGCGAAACAGCGACGACCGACGAAAGTACGAGTTCGGAAGAAACAAGTCTGGAAGATGCTAACATTGATCCCGATTTGCTCGAAGCTAAACGCAGCAAGAATAAGAAGAAAGAGAAAGCCAAGATCGATAAAGACGGCTACATGACCTTCTCCATTCCTTGGTCGCTCACTCTTTCATACGGTATTACCATGGCGGAAGATCGGACGAAGCAAATCAACGTGCGCCGCATGCGGTATCCCTTCTCCTTCACCCAAACGCTCAACGCCTCGGGTTACGTGCGCTTCTCAGAGGGCTGGAACGTTTCGTTCTCCTCGGGTTATGACTTCGAACAGAAGAAACTCTCGATGACTACGATGTCGCTCTCGCGCGACCTTCACTGTTTCGAAATGAGTGCCTCGGTTGTGCTGAAACCCTACTCTTCGTTCAACTTTACCTTCCGCGCACGGGCTTCGGAACTGGCTGATGCCCTCAAGTGGGACAAGCGCAGCTCGTACTCGACCAACATCGAATGGTACTAAAAGGCCGGGCAGCAACAGCCTTGCTTCGGCTTGCTTCCTGCCCCCGCACTGCGCACCCAACATTTGCCTCCTCCGCCGTGCAAGTTTTTCTTGCAACGGATGTTATCCATGCAAATTCAAGAATTATTCTAACACTTACCTTTTATAAGATTATGTACACGAAATTTTTTTCCTTCCTTGCGGCCGTATGCCTGACCGCCGCATTTACTGCTTGCGACAGTGGCGAATACGAATACCACTCTACGGGCTTTTACCCCACTTCGAGCGGCAAGGAAATCTTTGCTGACCAAACGATTGACTCGGTACGCGTAGTCAGCTACGACTCTTGGAGCCTGACGAACGATTGTCCCTGGATGAAGATTTCCTCGAACGGACAGTATGCCCCTTTGCAGGTTGAAGTAAAACCGGGCACGGCGGTTTCAACCCGTCTGGATCTCGAAATAACGCCCAACCTTACGAACGAGATACGTACCGACTTCATTCGCGTGAAGAGTTCATTCGGCAAAATCGGTACGGTGTCGAAGCGCATCACACAATATCCTTACATCAACATCATTCAACCCGACGTGAATGTCATCGAGAAGGACGGCAAGAAGGTGTACGTATTCGATAAGCTCGTTTCTTATCGCGGTAAGGAAAGCAACGACGCAAAGCCTACGCTGACCTTTATTGTTTATTCTGCAACGGCTACATTGACCTCTGATCAGGAATGGATTCAGCCGGTACAGACGAAGGACTTCAAAACGAGCGAACGTGTGAAGGTGGAACTCGATGTTCAACCTAACACCACGGGTAAAGCACGTTTCGCTACGCTGACTCTCTCTTCTAACGGTGTAAGCACAACCATCTCTGTTCAACAGGGAGAGAACCCGAAGAAATAAGTCTGAGCGCATGGCAAACAGCATAAGGGGTTTGTTGACCAACCTATATGGGCAAGGTCAACAAGCCCCTTTTTCGTTCAGCAATCCTCGCTATCCGCTGCTTCCTCTTTCCTTTCTACCACACATACTTCCTTTATCCACAGTTTTTCTTTATCTTTGCGCCGCCTTTAAGGGTTAGGGCCCCGTAGCTTAGCTGAATAGAGCGTCAGATTCCGGTTCTGAAGGTCTTGGGTTTGAATCCCAACGGGGTCACACGACCAACTTGCTGCTTACTACTGTCATTCAGGAGTAAGCAGCTTTTTTTGTATGCCTCACAAGCGCTTAACAAGAGACAGGTACCGTTTCTCCACACGTCTGCACAGGGAAGAAACGGTACCTGTTCCGCTGTTCGCCGCAAAAACAGCAGAAAGAATACACACGCCATTTCGTGACGAAGCAGGGACAGTCTCTACTCTCCCGCCTTTTCTACCATTGGGAAGAGAAGCCGATACCAGTCCTCGACTCACCCACTCCCCCGCCTTTTCCACAAGCTCAAAAATTTCCGTTCGAAGAAATATCTGTACATTTGTCGCGCCGTATAGTTCTACACGGTGTAGGACTCAGCGTGTAACCTCGATCTAAATTACGCATGCCACACGCTATGGCACCACCAACGGAAGCCGCTGCAGGTTGCCGTTCCCTCTATCGAACAACACACAAATCAATCTCTATCTACACATGAAACATTTTATCGCATCTGCATGGCTTCTGGCTGCCATGATTCCAGCCAGTGCCTATGCTCAGCAGGTCGATCGGAGCAAGTATCCCGACTACTCCACGGCTTTCTACCCCGACTATTCGCTACTGAATGCCGGTGGTAACGAGAGCCGACACACGTTGGGAACCGAACAAAGCCCTCTGCCCGACCACGTGGACAACTCCAAGCTACGTTTCTTCCCTCCCGTCTTTGCACAAGACGGTGGTTCCTGTGGTTCTGCCTCGCGCATCTGCTACATGTTTACCCATGAGCTCAATGCCTACCGCAATCGCGACGCACGATCGCTTGCCAACCGTTATCCCTCGCACTTTGTGTGGTTGCTGACCAATGGCAACTCGGGCAAGGACGAATTTGTACAAAACATTGGTGTCCCGTCAGCCGAATTATACGGCGGTACGACTTACTCCCACCTCTTTGGTGCACAGATTGAGACCCAGTCGGACTTCGGATGGATGCAGGGATACGACAAGTGGTATTCCGCCATGTTCAACCGCATGTTGGCCCCCGCTCACTTCCCCGCGAGCCTCGGCACTCCCGAGGGACGCGAAGCGTTGAAGCGTTGGCTCTACAACCATAACGGCGACACGAGCTTTTATGGCGGTGGTATAGCCGGCATTGGCGTGGCATCGGGCGGTGACTTCCAACCGCTGCCCGGCTCTCCTCAAAATGATGCGTTTGGTTTCACTGGTAAGTATTACGTAAAGCGTTGGGGCACCCAGGTGGACCATGCGATGACCATCGTAGGCTATGACGACCGCATTGAGTTCGACCTGAACGGCAACGGAATCATGGGCGAAGCCTCAGCTGACGAGCGCGGTGCGTGGATCATGGTCAATTCCTGGGGAAATATGTGGTGTAACCAAGGCTTTGTTTACTGTCCTTATGCTTATGCCGGTTCGCGCTTCAATCAGAGCGGACAATCCTTCCAATTCTCAGGAGATTGGTGGTATCCGGAGATTTACAAGGTGCGCAAGGACTATCGTCCGCTCCGCACCATCAAGCTCAAGATGGATTACAGCCACCGCAGTGAGTTACACCTCAGTGCCGGTGTGTCGACCGACCTTAATGCTGCTTATCCGGAACAGGTCGTTGCCTTCGACCACTTTAAGTA
>ENA-OZRW01000120-OZRW01000120.1-human-gut-metagenome-genome-assembly--contig:-NODE-120-length-11947-cov-9.360494_pt1 | contig 11947 bp, 7 predicted proteins | sample MGYA00243271_ERZ653949 | MGnify/ENA primary metagenome ERZ653949 (study PRJEB26926, sample SAMN06164710) | human gut metagenome | biome: ENVO:00009003; feature: ENVO:2100002; material: ENVO:00002003... | reverse complement strand
CGCCCACCGCACCTTCCGCTGGGACAGCGAAGCCACGCTGAAAGCCCATGTACACTGTGTTATTGTCGGCTTTGCAGACCAGACCGAACGTATCGCACCGAAGTACCTCTTTGATGGAGAAGATTGTCGCGAGGCTAGCCAAATCAACGGCTACTTGGTGGAGGCTGAGAATGTGTTTGCGGAAAGCAGGAATAAATCTCTATGTGATGTGCCTGTAATAACTAAAGGCTGTCAGCCTACTGATGGAGGCTTTCTTATAATTGAGGATAAAGACCTGGCTTCCTTTGTAAGTAAAGAGCCATTAGCAAAAGATTATATTAGAAAGTTCATAGGAGCGAAAGAGTTTATCAATAATCAGAATCGTTGGTGTCTATGGCTTGTTGACGCGAAACCTTCAGATTTGAAGAAGATGCCATTGGTAATGGAACGAGTTAAAGGTGTAAGGGAAACTCGTTTAAAGAGTAGTAAAGCTGCAACTCGACTTAAGGCAGATACGCCTACAATCTTTGATGAAATAAGAGTGTCTCAAGGAGAATATATCCTTGTTCCCTCAGTTTCTTCTGAGCGTCGTGAATACGTTCCGATGGGATTTATGTCTCCCGATGTGATTTGCAGCAATCTGGTTTTTCTCATCCCCAATTCCACCCTCTACCATTTCGGCATTCTCACCTCGTGGCCTCACATGGCCTGGATGCGTGCCGTCTGTGGCAGATTAAAGAGCGACTACCGTTACAGTAAGGACATCGTCTACAATAACTATCCCTGGCCCGAACTCTCTACCGAGGGAACAGACGCTGCGCTGCGTGCCGCCATCGAGCGTACGGCGCAGGCCATTCTCGATGCTCGTGCCCGCTATCCCGATTCATCGCTGGCCGACCTCTACGACCCGCTCACCATGCCGGCAGAGTTGCGCCGCGCCCACCGCGACAACGACCGCGCCGTTTGCCGTGCCTACGGTTTCCCCGCTCCCGGTCCCGATTTCACCGAGACCGACTGCGTAGCCCGCCTCTTCGAACGCTACTGCAAGCTGACGCAGTAAACAGGTGAACCGAGACAAGCGGCGGGTGAACTGGGACTGGCGGCGGGTGAACCGAGACAAGCGGCGGGTGAACCGAGACTGGCTCCGTGGGTGAACTGGGACTGGCTCCGTTCCCCCTCCCCACGTCCGTAAAAGGGGGGAACGGTGCCTGTCCCTATGTTCACCTGTCCCAATGTTCACTAAACAAGGAGACCATCTTTCAGCTTCATTGTGCTGAAGGATGGTCTCCCTTTTGATGTGTGTCGCAGTACCCGTGAGGCTTCCTCATGAGGGCGCGACGCGTGAACACTGGGACAGGCACCGTCGTGAACACTGGGACAGGCACCGTTCCCCCTTCCTACATCCGTATGGGGGGGAACGGTGCCTGTCCCGATGTTCACGACAAATTTGCGGCCTGTGATTTGTCATTCTCTATGTAGAAGGACAAATTTGCGGCTTGCTTTTTGTCATTCTCTATGTAGAAGGACAAATTTGCGGCCTACAATTTGTCATTCTCTGTGTAGAACGACAAATTTGTGGCTTGCGATTTGTCATTCTCTATGTAGAAGGACAAATTTGTGAACACTGGGACAGGCACCGTTCCCCCTTCCAACGTCCGTATGGGGGAACGATGCCTGTCCCGATGTTCACGGAACGGCGCCAGTCTGTTCACCGTTCGCTGTTAAGCAGTTACGCATTCGCAAACCGCAATGTATCGCCTTCAGCTTCGACCAGAATCGGCCGCTCCTTGTCGACCGTTCCGGCCAAAAGTGCCCGGCTCAGGTCGTTGAGCAACATGCGCTGGAGGGCACGCTTGACAGGACGGGCACCAAACTCTGGGTCGAAGCCCGCATCAGCGATGAGGCTGATGGCACTGTCGGCAACCTGGAGCGTAACGTCCTGCGTAGCGAGCAGACGCTGGATGCCGGCTACCTGGATGTGAACAATCTGTTCAATCTGCGGACGAGTCAGCGGTTCGAACATGATGATGTCGTCAATACGGTTGAGGAACTCGGGACGAATCGTCTTCTTCAACATGTCGAGCACCTCGTTCTTCGTGCCTTCAATCATGCGGTCGCGTTCTGCACCCTGCTTCTCGCCCAAGGACTCAAAGCGTTGTTGGATGAGCTGCGAACCCATGTTTGAGGTCATGATGATAATGGTGTTCTTGAAGTTGACCGTGCGGCCCTTGTTGTCAGTCAGGCGACCGTCGTCAAGCACCTGAAGCAGGATGTTGAACACATCGGGGTGCGCCTTTTCGATTTCGTCGAAGAGCACCACGCTATACGGCTTGCGGCGCACGGCTTCGGTAAGCTGACCGCCTTCCTCGTAACCGACGTATCCCGGAGGCGCACCCACGAGACGACTCACGCTGAACTTCTCCTGGTATTCGCTCATGTCGATACGCGTCATCATGTTTTCGTCGTTGAAGAGGTAATCGGCCAAAGCCTTGGCAAGCTCCGTCTTACCGACACCCGTCGTACCGAGGAAGATGAAGGAACCAATCGGACGCTTCGGGTCTTGCAGACCGGCACGCGAACGGCGCACGGCATCGGCCACGGCAGCAATCGCTTCGTCCTGGCCTACCACGCGGCGGTGGAGTTCTGCTTCGAGGTGAAGCAACTTCTCACGTTCGCTCTGCAGCATACGCGTCACGGGGATGCCTGTCCAGCGAGCCACCACGTCGGCAATGTCGTCAGCGGTTACTTCCTCCTTGATCATCGCCTCGGCACCCTGGCGGTTGCGCAACTTTTCCTGACAAGCCCGGATGTCGTCTTCGAGTTGTTTGAGCTTGCCGTAACGGATTTCAGCCACGCGGCCGTAGTCACCTTCGCGTTCGGCGCGTTCCGCTTCAAACTTCAACTGCTCCATTTGCTCCTTGTCTTGCTGGATTTGAGCGAGCACCTCCTTTTCGCCTTCCCATTTGGCACGGAAGTTCTTTTCCCGCTCCTCCAGTTCGGCAATCTCGCGGTTCAGTTCGTCAAGCTTCTGCGTATCGTTTTCGCGCTTGATGGCTTCGCGTTCGATTTCGAGCTGGCGCAATCGGCGCGTGATTTCGTCGAGTTCCTCCGGTTGCGAGTCACGTTCCATGCGGAGCTTGGCAGCCGCTTCGTCCATGAGGTCGATAGCCTTGTCGGGCAGGAAACGGTCAGAAATGTAACGGTGTGACAGCTGAACGGCAGCAATGAGTGCATCGTCCTGAATGCGCACGCGGTGGTGATTCTCGTAACGTTCCTTCAGTCCACGGAGAATAGAGATGGCATCTTCGGGCGAAGGCTCATCGACCAAGACTGTTTGGAAACGGCGTTCGAGGGCCTTATCCTTTTCAAAGTACTTTTGGTATTCCTCGAGCGTAGTTGCACCGATACTGCGCAGTTCGCCACGGGCCAGGGCAGGCTTCAGAATGTTGGCAGCATCCATAGCCCCTTCACTTTTACCCGCACCGACCAGGGTGTGGATTTCGTCAATGAAGAGGATGATTTCGCCCTGAGCCTGTGTCACCTCGTTGATGACACTCTTCAAGCGTTCCTCAAATTCGCCCTTATACTTGGCACCTGCCACGAGGGCACCCATGTCGAGTGAAAAAAGTTTCTTGTTTTTCAAGTTCTCGGGCACGTCGCCACGCACAATACGCCCCGCCAAGCCTTCGACGATAGCCGTCTTACCTGTACCCGGTTCACCGATGAGAATCGGGTTGTTCTTCGTACGGCGGGAGAGAATCTGCAGCACGCGGCGAATTTCCTCATCGCGTCCGATGACCGGGTCGAGTTTACCCTCGCGAGCTTCCTCTACCAGGTTGCGTGCATACTTCTGCAAAGCCTGGTACGTTTCCTCACTCGAGGGAGAATCAGCTTTGCGTCCGCCGCGCAATTCCGCGATGGCACGCTTCAGTCCGTCGGCAGTAACTCCAGCATCTTTCAATATTTGAGCCGCCAAGCTCTTCACTTGGAAGAGAGCCAGCAGGAGAGGTTCGAGTCCGACATAGGTGTCACCCTCTTTGCGGGCCAACTCCTGTGCTTCCAACAAAACCTTGTTGGCATCGTTGTCCAAGTAGGGCTGTCCGCCGCTCACTTTGGGTTGATGTTGCAATTCGCGGTCTACGGCAGCCTGCAGTGCACGTTCATTTACTCCGAGTTTGCCAAAAAGAAACTGGGTGACATTTTCTCCTTCGGCGAGAACTCCAGCAAGCAGATGAACGGGGGTCACAGCCTGTTGTCCGTTCTGGGTCGCACGTTCAGCTGCACCTTGTACAGCCTGCTGTGCTTTGATGGTAAAATTGTCGAAATTCATATAGGAATAGTATTTAATGTATGATTCGTTGTTTGGATAGCACGTAGTTCCTTTCTCCTTTCGGATAGATCCTTTGTGCTTTCGCCCTCTTCTTTAGCAAAGAAGTGACCAGACCGCACTTTACAAGATACTTTAATGATTCGTGCCAGTCTGGCATAAATAATAAGGAGCTTCAGAGCCGCATCACGTCATTATGTCACTCTCCTGTAATTGCGTCATGCCGCGAGTCATTAGTAAAAAGCTATTTGTTTAGTGAATAAAGTTACTGCTGCTTAGGTAGCGCAGATGTTGTACGGTCGCGGCATGCCGCGACCCATTAGTAAGCCTATCTTTTTTGGTGAAGGAGAAATTACTTCTGCTTTGGGTCGCGGCATGCCGCGACCGTACAACACATGCGACCGATAGTTTTGTTCCTTTGTTGTGCAAATAAGTTCCGAAGTTTTGCTGAGGCAACAGTGAGGTGTTCAATCTGAAAAAGGAGCACTCTCTTCCTCCCTTTAGGAAGCGTCTGAAATTTTATTGTACCTTTGCAACCGTTTTTTGGGTCAGCCCCATGCTATTACCATCCATTGAATGAGACGTTTCCTATTCATCCTCCTGCTCATTGCGTGTTTTCCAAGCTTCCTTTTAGCTCAAGCGAAAACCGATACCTCTGCAGTGCATTCGCATCAAGAAGTGCCCGATTCTGTCGTAGTCAGTCTGATTACCTGCTCTCCAGGTACGTTGGTTTACGAACTTTATGGACACACCGCTTTGCGTGTGCGAGAAGTGGGAGCTTATCGTACGAGTGACTGGGTGTTCAATTACGGAACCTTCTCCTTCGCTCAGCCCCATTTCGTGTGGCGTTTCATGTTAGGACAGACGGACTACCAGTTGGGCGTGCTACCCTATGCATACTTTTATGAAGAATACGTACGCAGTGGACGCGCCATCGAAGAGCAACGACTGAACTTGACGCCCGAGGAAGAAAAGAAACTCGTGGATGCACTCAGTACGAATCTCTTACCCGAACACGCCACTTATCGCTACAATTTCTTTTATGACAATTGTACGACGCGTGCCATCAATCAAATTGAAAATGCCGTCAAGGGCAAGGTGGAGTGGGGCAATTGCGATTCGACCCAAACCCTGCGTGACATCGTTCGCGAATATTCCGCCTCCAGCCCTTGGAATTGTTTTGGGCAAGATTTGCTCTTAGGGAGTGAGGCCGATCAGCCTGCTTCCCTGGCAAAGCAAATGTTTGCACCCCTTTATGCTCAGCGTTTTGTAGCGGATGCGAAGATTGTGAGTGCTGATGGAACTTCCCGCCAGTTGGCGGCTCCAGTAGTCACCTTGTTGCCCGCTCAACATTCTGCAAAGGCAAACTCCTACTTTACGCCGCTTATTGTTTTCACAACCCTTTTGGTTCTTGGTATCGCACTCAGCCTTTACGAATGGAAACGTAAGAAAAGTTATTGGCAGTGGGATGCTCTGTTGCTTTTGGTACAAGGATTGGTGGGCTGCTTGATTGCCTTCCTCTTCTTCTTCTCCGCTCACCCTGCGGTGGGTAGCAACTGGCTTCTCCTCTTGTTCAACCCTCTTCCCTTGTTGTACTTCCCTTGGTTTATGAAGCAGGCATCGCTTCGCCAGCCTACTAAGGGAATGTATGTCCAACTGGGTATGCTGGCACTGACCCTCTTGGTCGGACTGCTGGGTTGGCAAGTCTTTCCTTTTGAGGTTTATCTGCTTATCGCACTCTTGGCCGTACGAGCCGTGTTGCGAGTTAAGTGCTGATTCCTTGCTGAAATGGGAAGATTCGTTTCCCCTTTCTGCTTTTTATTCTCCTTATAAGAAATAACATGTCCCATACTCGAACAACTTCCTGTAATGCGGTGGCTCGACTTCCGTTACTCGTATCGTTGCTTACGGCGATGACGGTGCTGTCGACCCCTGATGCGCGCGCCGCCGAAGGGAAAGTACCCCGAGTCGTTGTGAGCATTCTGGTCGACCAGTTGCGTACAGACTACATGAATGCCTTCTTGCCCCTTTATGGTCCGGAAGGCTTGGTGCGCTTCCTGAATGAGGGCCGTGTCTATACACAAGCAGAATATCCGCAACATCATACCGACCGCGCTTCGGCTGCAGCGACCTTGGTAACCGGAACGACTCCTTATAATCACGGTATTGTTGGGCTACATTGGTTGAATCGTGAAACCTTGCGCCCGGTTTATTGTGTAGACGATCAGGCTTACTCGGGCGTAGAAACTACGGAAACTTCAGCTCCGACTTATTTAGGTGTATCTACTTTAGGTGACGAACTGAAGGTGGCAACCGAGGGCAAGTCGATGGTCTATGCCATAGCTCCTTATCGTGATGCCGCTGTGCTGACCGCCGGCCATGCTGCCGATGCCGCTTTGTGGATTGACGACAATACAGGACGTTGGTGCACCTCTTCGTACTATACTCCCTCACTTCCTGCTTGGGTCAATGTACTCAATGCAAACAATTTAGGTGAACGACTGAAGAGCTTGGAGTGGAAACCTTCCAATGACTTGGTAGGCAACTTTTCCTATTTCCTTTCGGGAGGAATGAAATCGCCTTTTGCCCATAAGTTTAAGGGTGACGGACGTTTTCGTTCATTCAAGACCAGCGGTTTGGTCAATGAAGAAGTCATGCGTGCGGTCAATCAGTGCCTCTCGGGTACGATGATTGGAGGCGATGAAGTGACTGACTATCTGGCAGTGACCTTCTATGCGGGAAATCTGAACCACCAGACGGCTGCGCAGGCTCCCATGGAGCTACAAGATACGTATGTGCGGTTAGACCATGCACTGGCAGCCTTGGTAAAGTCTGTCGAGCGTAAGGTGGGGAAGGGAAATGCACTCTTCGTGCTGACCTCGACTGGATATGCCGACGAAAGCAACGACCGCTTGGAGAAGTATCGCATTCCGACGGGAACGTTTGACGTAGAACGTGCCGCTGCGATTCTGAATATGTACCTGGTTGCCGTTTACGGCCAGGGACAATATGTTGAAGGTATCTACGGTACACAGTTGTACCTTGATCATAAACTGATTGAGCAGAAACAAATCAATCTGGCAGAAATGCTGGAACGCGTACAAGATTTTCTGCTTCAACTCTCGGGGGTGAAGGATGTCTATACCTCCACCCGCCTCATGCAGGGAGCTTGGACTCCGGGAATCAGCCGCATACGCGGAGGGTACAATCCGCGTTATTCGGGAGATGTCTTGATAGAAGTGAGTCCGGGTTGGCACTTTGTCAACAAAACGATGCACGAGGACAAACTCGTACGTGAGTCTTGCATTCAGTTCCCCATTATTTTCATGGGAACGGGCTTTAAGGCAGAGAAAGTGCATAAGCCCGTATCGGTCGATTACATTGCCCCGACCCTCTCGCGTGCCATCCGAATTCGTGCACCCAATGCTTGTAGTCTGGCACCTCTCAGTGAGTAGGTGGTTCTTTACCACTTGCCAGGGTAGAGGTTGCAGGTCTGAGAGGTTAGGAAGTAACGATTCATACCTGTGTTCTTCTTATCCTCCGTTCTTCCACTTTATCAACTTCTTTTCTAACAAGCATTCTTTCAAGTAAAAACAACCAAACAATGGATATAAATAAATTTCTCAGCAAGTTATTCGGTAACAAGTCTACCCGCGACATGAAGCTCATCCAGCCGTGGGTGGAGAAGGTGAAGGCTGCTTATCCTACGATTCAGGCACTCGACAATGATGGACTCCGTGCCAAGACCAAGGAATTGCAGGATAAGATTCAAAATTCAGCCAATGACCTTCGGGAGAAGATTGAGGCTCTCAAGGCTAAGATCGAAGAAACTCCTATCGAAGACCGTGAAGTCATCTTCAACAACATCGACAAACTCGAAACTCAGGTGCTCGACCGCATGGAAGAGGCTCTGACCGAAGCGCTTCCCGAGGCTTATGCCATCGTGAAGGATACGGGTCGCCGTTTCGCTGAAAACGATTTCTTGGAAGTGACGGCTACTGACTTCGACCGTGAACTGGCTGCCACGCACGACTTCGTACGCATCGAGGGCGACAAGGCTATTTATCAGAATCACTGGATTGCCGGTGGTAATGATATGAAGTGGGACATGGTACACTATGATGTACAGATCTTCGGTGGTGTCGTTTTGACCCAAGGTAAGATTGCCGAAATGGCAACGGGTGAAGGTAAGACGTTGGTAGCTACGCTCCCCGTATTCCTCAATGCCTTGACGGGTAACGGTGTACACGTCGTAACGGTCAATGACTATCTGGCGAAGCGTGACTCAGAATGGATGGGCCCGCTCTACATGTTCCACGGACTTTCTGTAGACTGTATCGACAAGCACCAGCCTAACTCTGAAAGCCGTCGTCGTGCTTACATGGCGGATATCACGTTTGGTACAAACAATGAGTTCGGTTTTGACTACTTGCGTGACAATATGGCGATGGATCCCAAGGACCTCGTACAGCGTCGTCACAACTATGCCATCGTCGATGAGGTCGACTCCGTGTTGATTGACGATGCCCGTACGCCGCTGATTATTTCTGGTCCCGTGCCCAAGGGGGACGATCAGCTCTTCGAGCAGTACCAGCCCCTTGTAGAACGTTTGGTAGAAGTACAGCGCAAGTTGGCTACGCAGTACCTGGCTGAAGCCAAGCAACTCATTGCGTCTGGCGACAAGGCGAAGGAAGAAGAAGGTTTCCTCCAGCTCTTCCGTAGTCACAAGGCTCTGCCGAAGAACAATCCGTTGATTAAGTTCCTTTCTGAAACGGGTATCAAGGCGGGTATGCTCAAGACCGAAGAGGTCTATATGGAAAATAACAACCGCCGTATGCCCGAGGCTGTCGAACCGCTTTACTTTGTGGTGGACGAAAAGATGCACAGTGTGGATCTGACGGACAAGGGTAACAAGTGGTTGGCTGACCAGGTTAATGATGACAAACTCTTCATTCTTCCCGATATCACTTCGTTGCTTTCTGCACTCGAAGCTGACAAGAGCCTGACGGACGAAGAACGCGTAGCGCGTAAGGATGAACTCCTGCAAGATTATGCGATTAAGTCTGACCGTGTACACACCATCCTGCAGCTGTTGAAGGCTTACACCATGTTCCGCATCAACGAGGAATATGTGGTGATGGATGGCCAGGTAAAGATTGTGGATGAGCAGACGGGCCGTATCATGGAAGGTCGTCGTTGGAGTGACGGACTCCATCAGGCTGTCGAGGCTAAGGAACACGTGAAGGTGGAAGCCGCGACGCAAACTTTTGCTACGATTACGCTCCAGAACTATTTCCGTATGTACCATAAACTGTCGGGTATGACGGGTACGGCAAGTACGGAAGCAGGTGAATTCTGGAATATCTATAAGCTCGATGTGGTGGAAATTCCGACGAACCGCCCCATTCAGCGTGTCGATATGAATGACCGCGTTTACAAGACGAAGCGTGAGAAGTATGGTGCTGTAATCGACGAAATCGAAAAGATGCGTTTGGCGGGTCGTCCTGTATTGGTGGGTACGACGAGTGTGGATGTCAGCGAATTGCTGAGCCGTATGTTGAAACTTCGTCACATTCCTCACCAGGTATTGAACGCAAAGCTCCACCAGAAGGAAGCTGACATCGTGGCATTGGCTGGTAAGAGTAATCTGGGCGAAGTCGTAATTACTGACGAACAGGGTAACAAACACAAGGAGCAGCGTATGCTCGGTGCCGTTACGATTGCTACCAACATGGCAGGTCGTGGTACGGACATTAAGTTGACTGACGAGGTGAAGGCTGCTGGTGGTTTGGCTATCATCGGTACCGAACGTCACGAAAGCCGTCGTGTAGACCGTCAGCTTCGTGGTCGTGCCGGTCGTCAGGGTGACCCGGGTTCTTCTGTCTTCTTCGTTTCGCTCGAAGACAACTTGATGCGTCTTTTTGCTTCTGAACGCATTGCTCGCGTGATGGACAAGTTGGGCTTCAAGGATGGCGAAATGATTGAGGCTAAGATGATCAACAACAGCATCGAACGTGCCCAGCGCAAGGTGGAAGAAAACAACTTCGGTATCCGTAAACGTCTCTTGGAATATGATGACGTGATGAACAAGCAGCGTACCGTGATCTATGAGAAGCGTCGCCACGCTTTGATGGGTGAACGTGTCGGCATGGATATTGCCAACATGTTGTGGGATCGTGTGCTCAACATTATCGACAAGAACGATTACGAAGGTTGCAAGGAAGGCTTTATTGAAATCTTTGCCATGGAAGTTCCTTTCACGGAAGAAGAGTTTGACTCCATGAAGCGTGAAGATTTGTACGAGAAGTCATTCCAGGCAGCTGTTGAAGCATTCCGTCGTAAGATGGGTAGACTTGCTGAGGTGGCTATGCCGGTAATCAAGCAGGTTTACGAGAACCAGGGTAATATGTACGAAAATATCTTGGTGCCTATCACGGACGGTAAATTGGTGTACAACATCCGCACGAATCTTAAGAAGGCGTACGAGACGGAAGCGAAGGAAGTGGTCAATGACTTTGAGAAAGCCATTCTTCTTCATAACATCGACGATGCTTGGAAGGAAAACTTGCGTGAACTCGATGACTTGAAGCATTCTGTTCAGAACGCTTCTTACGAGCAGAAGGATCCGCTTTTGGTCTTCAAACTCGAAAGTGTACAGCTCTTTGACAAGATGGTCAACCGCATCAATAACGAAACCATTTCTACCCTGATGCGTGGTCAGATTCCTGTACAGATGCCCGAAGAAGGTCAGGCATAATCTTGTAAGTAAACATCTTGCATATCCCGAACCTCAAAATTCTAGATTATGAGGAGCTGGGAATGCAAGTCGTAGCCTTACGCACAGATCTCAGATATTCAATGAGCTCATTGCCAAAAAGAGCGAACGCGGGAATAGCGTTCGCTCTTTTTTTGATTATAGCACCAATGAACCACAGTTTCCATATTTCTCTTCTTCCTCCAGTCCATTTCATCATTCATTTGGGCGCAATTGCGCAATGGACGGAGTTTGGCAGCATCCTTTTTTATTACTGTCCGATAAAAGTCCAATACAGTAATAAAGTATGACTCGAACGCTTAATTATCAGTGTTCGAGTCTTCTTTTTCATTTTACAAGCCCCCTAATCAAAAAGTGATGGTTCGGGTTTTGCTAAATCTGCAAAATTCCATTGTACGACTGCAATACCCCTTTTCAAAGTCGTGGAACCGCATTGCAGAAGTGCAATGCCTATTTCCAACTGTATTTGGACTTTTATCGGACAGCAATAATTCTTTTTTCAACCCTTCCGTGCTTCTTTTCCAATCATAGACTTAATTTCATCTTTTCCGTCCTTTCCGTCCCTTCCGTGGTTCCTTTTTCTTCACCAGACATATCGTGCTCCCATCTTTTCCGTCCTTTCCGTCCCTTCCGTGGTTCCTTTTTAGTTACAAAGACACGGTAAGAACAGTCTTCATCCTCTTCCATCCATAGCATAACACAGGCTCACTCCTTATCCTATTTCTGCTTTGTAGCATAATCCGTCATATTTTTCCTCCTTCCTTCACCATTTATTCATCTGAAGTCTCTACATTTGCTAGCACGTGCAGACAGCCCGCGCAAAAATCTCTCCCACGGGCGAAAAATTTTTCACTGCGTTATCTTTG
>ENA-OZRW01000116-OZRW01000116.1-human-gut-metagenome-genome-assembly--contig:-NODE-116-length-12050-cov-7.793414_pt1 | contig 12050 bp, 7 predicted proteins | sample MGYA00243271_ERZ653949 | MGnify/ENA primary metagenome ERZ653949 (study PRJEB26926, sample SAMN06164710) | human gut metagenome | biome: ENVO:00009003; feature: ENVO:2100002; material: ENVO:00002003... | reverse complement strand
TCAAACTAAAACCGAGGTTATTACCCACCAGATCACCACGGTCGAGTGCCACACCGAGCTTCGCACTCCAGCCTCGCGTGTCGAGTCGACCGAGACGCGCAGGTGCATAGTGTGCTTCTGCCAAGACACTGTGAGTGGTCAGTCCCTCAATAGGACGAGTGCTACCATAGCTTGCGATGCTACGCTCGTGGGTATAGAGCAAACGGTAATGCAAATCGGGACGAGGGTCACCGTTGATACCCAAATGGTGCGCCTGGAAGCGGCATTCGGGGAATTCCAACGAACCGTTATCGAAATAAAGCGGAGAAACAAAAAGCGGGTTACCTACGCCCATGCCCCAATGTGACCAACCTGCAAAATTGTAATGGTTGTAATACCAGTCCGTACCGCTTATCTGGTCGGGAAGGTTAGACGTATGGTCCTTATAAACCGCTCCACTTCCGTAAGTCGTTTTGGAGTATTCATAGACCAAACCCGAAACAACCCGGTTCTTGGGAAAGGCAACCTCGAGTCCATACATACCGTCACGCCAACCATATTCAAAAAACATCTGTGAATGGTCTTCAAAGAAGTGATCCATGTACGCACTGACACGCCAGTCCTTACCGTGGTAATTGAGTCGAACGAGCCAGGAACCAAGCGAGTTACCCGTGGAATTGGCATATACGCCTTCGCCCGGATCGCCACCACCCCCCAAAAATGCTTCGACAAAAGCCTTCAAGTTATGGGGCATCTTAACGGGATGCTCTTCGTTGCCGCGCTTGTAGGCTGTCGCACCAAACTGACACGCCATTTCCAAGCCTCCTTCAAAAGTCAAGGGAAATTTTTCTTTGTTACCTAAGCGCAAATAGCCGGCCTTCGTACACAGCAACGTGTGACGGGCATAATTCGCATTGGGTTTGGTCACATAGTCTTCTTGAAAGCGACCGTCCGTCATCATACCGTAACTCACGTGTCCGCGAATAGCGGCCCAATTTCCCTTACCCGTAATATTCCAATATTCGGGTAAGCCGATACGCACCTCGGGTACGGGGCGTGAGTTAATACCGAAGGTCTGACCACCCGTACTCAAATCCGGATTTTTGAAAGCCATGGGTTGTTCCTTGGCACCGACCGTCAGACGTACCAATTTATAATCGAAGTCTGCATACAACTGATGAAGAATGGCCGTGCTGGTGAAGTTATACGATACGGCGGCATCCAGCCCGTAGCCGATACGCCATTTCTTTAACGAGTCACGACGCACGTCGCGGGATATTCCGGCACGGAAGTAACCATTTGATCCGTCAACAGAACTCAATCCGTAACGATTAGCGGTTAACCAAAAGGGATTCTTACCGTCTGCCGCGCTCACTTGCGCTTCGACATGATATTCCAATCCCTTGCCCGACCGCTGCAAAGCATTTTGCGCTACGAGCGGTAATGAGAACAGACTGAGGGTTCCGATTAAATAAATATGTTTCATTGGAAATGTATATTAGAATGGAGGCTTCGGCCATACTACTCGAAAGCACCTAAATTCTAAAGATGTAAGTTATGTATTCTTGAATAGCTAAGCAGATGTGCGAACAAAAGTACTGATAAATATGTAAATAAGCCCCGATCCTTTCGATTTCCTGTTACCAGAGCTGCGTACCCAAAGGAAAATCCATGTCCTTGCCTAACCAGTACGAACTGTATGACATGCTAGTATCCTCTCTAAAGTTCCCCCATCCCGTCTTTAGCTTCTCTGGAGCGAAGCATGACTAAGAAGAGACATGCGAGAAGTTGCACTGAAGTGCTGCCAGTGCGTGTACTTCACAATCTGACAGCCCTCCATCTCCAGCCGAAGCTAATTTGCTTGAACAAAAACACAGGGGGAATGGGCACTTCGGCTCATTCCCCCTGGATAACTTATCCATACAAGCGAGTTATTGCATTTGGAAACGCTTGCTTGCACGAAGCAAGTGACGCGAAATGCTAATCAACTCTTGTGTCTCCTGCAAAGTTGAAAGGTAAAGCATCGCTACACGGATGTTGGAATCCTCACGCTGGATGCGGTCTTGCTGTGAGTGACGAATCTGTGAGATACGGCTCTTGATGGCATTACCTTCTACAAGAATCTCATCGCTTCCGTCGAAGTCACCCGTGGTAATCATGCGGCGTGCTTCCTCTAAGAAACGGTCTACGTCATTACAAATCGGAATCAATTCGTCTACGTAATCCTGCGGCAGCGGATTGAAGTTGTTGTCTACGTGTTCCACGCAAGGCTCAAGCATACGCTTCAAACCATAGATAATCTGCGTCGAACTGTTACAACCCAAGTGGAACCAAGTGTTCTTCTCGACTGCAAGCAGGTAGTCAATCTTACGCATACCGAGAATCTCTTTGCGGCGGTAACGCTTCCACGTACCTTTTTCCTCTTCAATTGCATGAGAGGCTGTGCGCAACGACTTGATGTTCTCATTCATCAAGCCTTGGGTAATGTTGCGGAAGGTATCGCGGGCAAAGACGAGAATGTCACCTTGGGTGCGACGAACGTGTTGTAAGAGCAATTCCCAAGTCTCAGCCTTGTCGTGCGAACGAACGAGCTGGCGGAAGAGCGTGTCCACATTGTCTTGTTCGCGCTTCTGCTTGAAACGACGGTTATTACTGATGATGACAATGGCTACAACAACGATGACCAGAATCATAGCAATGAAGCCACCCAAGTGGTTTACCGTTGCAATGAGGAATGCCATGATGAAAGCAGCACCGGCTGTGATAAACCAACCACCAATCACGGTAATTACACCCGTAATACGGTAAACAGCCGTTTCACGACCCCATGCGCGGTCTGCCAAAGAAGAACCCATCGCCACCATGAAGGCAACGTAAGTGGTTGACAAAGGAAGTTTCAACATCGTACCGACTACAATCAGCAAACCTGCCAACACGAGGTTTACGGCGGCACGCACTTGGTCAAATGCAGCACCCTCAGCGAGTTCTACATCATCCTGGCTGAAGCGTTTGTCAATCCAGGTCGATACACACTGCGGCACATACTTTGAAATGAAGCTGGTCGTGTTGAGTACAGCACGAACGGTGCGGCGTGCAATCTTCGAAGACGAGAACACTTCTTCTCCTTCGTCTTGACGCGAAAGGTTAACCGTAGTCTCAACCACCTTGTGCGCCTTTTTGGACGTAAAGATGGCCAAGGTCATGATAACACCCGCACCAATCAGGAAGTATTGCTTACCGGGTAGCTGACTTTCGCCTGCTAACACATGCACTATGTATTCATGAGCCGAGGCACCGTTACCGTTTTGTGAGAAGGCAATGTAAGACTCAAGACCCGCAAGCGGTGTACCGATGAAGTTCACCAAGTCATTACCTGCAAACGCCATGGCTAAGGCGAAAGTACCGAAGAGTACAATGATGCGGAAGATGTTGACATTCAGCAAATGGAGTATTTCCATCAAAACCGTGAATACCACGAAGCTGGCCAACATGATGTAGGTGGTATTTTCCTCAATCCATTCGGGCGTCCAGCCGATGGAAGCAAGCAACGTGCTAGTCTTCAACCCCTTAACCAACAGGAAGTAGAAGATGGAAGTAATACTCAAGCCACCAAAGATAGCAATGCTGTAACGCAAGTGTTTTTTATAATGGAACGTGAAGACTACGCGGGTAATCCACATGACTACCAAGCCCACCACAAAGGCTATGGCTACCGAGAGGAAGATACCGATAATCACACTCAAAGCCTTGTCCGTATTGATCAGGTCAGCGTATGTGTGGCCTGAAGCTACGATTTTCGAGAACGCCAACGCCGTGCTACCGCCTAAGAGACCGAATACCATCGAAACGGTCGTAGAAGTAGGCATACCCAGCGTGTTGAAAATGTCCAGCAGAATGACATCCGATGCAGCTACGGCAAGGAAAATACACATCACATCGTCAAGGGTGTAGTAATGTGGGTTGAGAATGCCGTGGCGAGCAATGTCCATCATACCGCTCGACGTACTTGCGCCGACAAAGATACCAATGGCTGCCACAATGAGTACCGTACGAAATTTAGAAGCTTTTGCTCCCACGGCGGGACTCAAAAAATTGACTGCGTCGTTGGCTACGCCTACCGATAAATCGAAGACCGCCAATACGATGAGGAATAACAAAATCCCCAAATAAAAGAAATCCATAATGTGAGGGTTGATATTGGTTGTTGTGGTGCAAAAATAACACAAGCAAAGCGATGAACAAAGAGGATATTACCGAATTGTTACAATTGTTATACGATGTGGTGAAGACTTAAACAAGAAGCTTTACTTTAATAAAACGCCTCTTATTTACCTATGTTTCAGCAGTTTTCCGTTCTGTAGATAGAGCTACAGGCTGAAACTATTCCATCTTTGAACTTCTATTAGGCAGGGATGTGGTAAAGCAAAAGAATAGAGGCGCAGGAATGAGAAAGGAAGAAGAAAGGGGGCGCAGGGGGCTGTACGATCGCGGCATGCCGCGACCCAAAGCTAAAGTAACTTTTTGCCGATGATTGATAAAGGCAACCAATGGGGTCGCGGCATGCCGCTAATATACAACCGCCACTCACTATAGCAGCAGCAACTTACACCGATGAAAGCTCTGAAAAAGCTCCTCACAGCTTTTCCAGAGCTTTATCTCATTATTACTCCGTCAAAAACTCAAGCAGGGCGGACATCGCCTGGCGACGGATTTGCGCGTCCTTAATACATTCAAACGGGAAGGTCATGGATACCGTACGGTAGTTACGTCCCTTGTAAGCCACCCCGGCTCCCTGTCCATTGGAGTAAGCGAAGACGCTGAAGGCTTGGCGAGCGGTGGGGAGAATCGCATCTGGATCGGGCACGGCATAGTGTTCGGCATTGGGCGTGCGATATAAGGGAAGCTGAAGGTTGAGTCCGTTCACATAGTCGGCACTGTCGCGGCGGGCACTTCCGTCATAACGATACTTCAGTACTTCTTCAACAAAGTGACGAGATTGCTTCTGATTGAGCGCATCCGAAGCTATATAGGCACCGCTTAGTAAAAGCGAACCGCCCTGCTCCAGATAGGACGCCAACTTTTGTTGAACACTCAGCGGAAGGGCTTCGTAACGATGCAGGTTATAGGGTCGATGGGCTTCAAGTCCAGCCACATAATCAATTACCCGGTATGGCTTCGTAGAAAACCCTTTCTCAGTAAAAGCCTCTTTGCTTACAGATACGTAGGAGTAGCGTCCCACCGAAGCTATGGCATCACCGTGAACTACGGGATAATCAAAGGTATTGCCCGCAATGGCTTTGCCTTCCCAGTCGCTTTGTGAGTAACCGAGTCCACTCGCGCCGTCCTGTCCCGCAGCGGCAGCATCGAAATTGACTTGGCGTCCCGCATAAGCGGTCGTACGTTGGTAAGGCACGCCCCAATCTTGATCCAGGTTAAAGCCTAACGAATCTGCCGTTTCGACCCAAGCCGGACCGCTGACTCGGCAGAACCCGTTGACCAAAAGCACCTGGGGCGCATCGGGAGCGGCGATGTAAGCCGCTAAGGTCTCAGAGGGGAAACTCTCTCCTCCGGCATTGACAGCCGTAACCCGAAAGGCATACGGCGTACCGGGTTGCACATTGACCAGACATTCGTTGACATTGCCCACAGCCTGACCGTTATCGAAATCGGCATCCCCCACCTTCGTGTACACGATGTAATTAGTGGGTGAAGCTGTCGGCTCCAGCGGGTCAACGGTCGGTTTCCAAGTCAGGCGTACCTGCTTCTGGTCGGAAGTTAAACGTGCCGCGAAACTGCGAACGGGGAGAGGTTGTACGGTTACCGTACGGATGCCGTGGCTGTAGTTGACAAAGCGCAATACAGACTTATAAACCGAACGGGCCAGCATAAACTTGAAGTAGGGGTCGTGGGCATACTTCATGTCCGTGAAGTTCTGGTGCGAAAGCATTTCCAAAATGGCAGAAGGCACTACGGGCATGCGCGTTTCTGCATAGTTACGATCCCAGTGTTCGCGTCGGGTCCACGTGGTCTGAACAACTGGACTTAGGTCACGTTGCAGTCCGGCAAGCAACAAGGCGGAAAAGTCTGACGATGCCATACGCGACAGTCCCGACGGATAGTACAACGAACTGTCAGCGTCCTGGGTCGTACAAATGCTTAACGAACCGAAGAGGCTACGATCCTTGCGATAACCCGCATCGCTGTGAAGTGCCAAAGCCAACTCAAAGGGAACGGACTCACCTCCCGTTCCGGGATGGAAGATGCTTCCCCTAGACTGGCGATTGACCATGTAACCCCGCACGCGCAAGTCGTCACGGTAGTCACTCACCCCCCGTTCGGAGTTGAACAAAGAGTCGGGCAGTCCTGCCCACTGGCCGTAGTAACGGGCGGCTTCGAGAAAGCGCGGCAAACCCGAAGTTCCTGCCTGTTCGCGTTCGGTCTGCCCTACTCCTCCTCCAAACCGTACGGCATCGGCACTGACAATGCCTTGACTCTGGCTTCGGTTTGTCAACCTGACACGTCCCTGCGTACTGCTCCCTTCACGAAAAGCATAGATTCCGATATAGACCCATGTGCCGCCGCCCATGCGCTGGTTGACCTGTACGGTGGTCTGTCCGCCAAGATGATAAACCGTATATTGCGCATCGCTTACGCTCTGAGGCAGCGAGGCATAACTCACGTAGACGGCATAACGGCCGGTACGAGGGAAACGGGGTGTCCAATAAGCTGCGGAAGTCGCTTCCTCTCCCGTTGCGGTCGCTACATAACGGGCCGTTCCCTGTTGGAAAGGCAAAAGGCTGTCCGTCAGCAGACCGCTGGGGGCTGCAAAACCACTTCCGGCAGGAAGGGCGGTCCACGTCTTGCCGCTCTGCACGGTTTCGCCGTAATTTCCCTGGCGCGTCGGGTGATCATTGTCTACAACAGCTTCAGCCGTTTGGTCGTCGCGCTCACGAGGCGTACCGACGATTGCTCCTGCTCGTTCCAACATGGGAAAGAGGTAGGGGTAAACAATCGACTGGGTCAGAAGGTCCTCCGTCGTACAAAACAAATAGGGTCGTTGCCATCGCCAGGCTTGCTCGGTCTGCTTATAATAGCGTCCGTGGCTGGCCCAGACAAAGAGGTGACGGTTTTGCAAACCATTCGTAATGGCATAAGGGCGAGAAAGGTTTTTCACCCACGGGTTCCCATTATAATCGCAGTCTCCCCACAGGCGACTGCGGTCAATATCCTCCGTGCGCAAAAGGTTGGGGATGAGTTCCTCCAAGTGTTTCCCCTTCGGGCTCACCAAGCTCAGTTCGTAATTCTTGTAAGGGGCAGGAAGAACCTGACTGAGTTGCCTGTAGAGTTGGCTAACCCGGTCGGGCGTTAAGGGTTGAGAGGCAAAAGCCTCATTGACATAAACTGTCAGCGTACGTAGGTCGTCGTTTACCCGTAACGAGTCGGCACGCATCGCGCTGGCGGGACGGTAGCCCGCTACGGTATAATTGCGAAAGAAAGTGCGGACTTCTTCAATGGGTAATTCCTGTTGGGACAAGCCTACAGAAGGACACAAAGTGAGAAAGAATAGAGATAGAGGAAGTTTCATCGGAAAAAGGGATAGCGTAACCGTTCGAATCAAGCAGCTAGGCAACCACGCAAAATGAGAAGGGGAACGAACTCAAAGTTTCCTGTCGGGGAAATAGCAGCCCTTGCCCCATAAAGTATAGTTGCCCTAAGAGTAGATAAAGGGTAGAGCCTTCGCCCTACCCTTTAATCGGTCGTCTCAGACGAGACGTACTGGTGTAGACACGCCGTGCGCGTGACTACTTATTTTTTCAACGCAGCAATAGTTTCTTGCAGCGTAGCAATCTTGGAGAGTGCATCACTTTCCTTCTTACGTTCCAAGTCAACCACCGCAGCGGGTGCATTGTTGACGAAACGCTCGTTGGAGAGCTTCTTGCGCACCCCTACCAGGAAGCCTTCGAGGTGCTTCAGCTCAGCTTCGGCCTTCGCCAGTTCGGCTTCAACATCAATCAGGTTGCCGAGGGGCACTGCATACTCTGTCGTACCTACCATGAAGGAAGTAACTCCTTCACCCTTGGCTTCGACAACAGTCACACCGCTCACGCCTGCCATCTTCACCACCAATGCATCGTAAGCAGCAATCGGATTGGCACCTACCACCTGCAAGTCGAGAACCTCACGCGGTGAAATGTTCTTAGCGTTGCGCACAGAACGCACGCCCGTCACCACATTCTTCATCGCCTCAATAGCTGCCAGCAAAGCGGCGTCGCCTGCCTCAGGAGCTGCGATTGACTGCGGGCTAACCATGATGCTCTCGCCTTCCTTGCGGTCTGCCAGGTGCTGCCAGAGTTCTTCGGTAATGAAGGGCATGAAGGGGTGAAGCAAGTGGAGAAGGTGGTTGAATGCTTCGAGTACTGCCTGATAGGTCTGGGCGTCGATGGGACTTCCGTAAGCGGGCTTCACCATTTCGAGGAACCAGCTCGAGAACTCGTCCCAGAAGAGGTGGTAAACTTCCATCAAAGCCTCGCTCAAGCGATACTTCGTATAGAGGTCGGCTACTTCGGCTGCGCTGTGACGCAACTTAGCGGCAAACCATTCTACAGCCAAACGAGCCGTTTCGGGCTGAGCCGCATTTTCGTCTACCTGCCAACCCTGTACAAGACGGAAAGCATTCCAAATCTTGTTGCAGAAGTTACGACCCTGCTCGCAAAGTGCTTCGTCAAAGAGGATGTCGTTGCCAGCAGGGGCGGCAAGCATCATACCCATACGCACACCGTCGGCACCAAAGCGATCGATGAGGTCGAGCGGGTCGGGTGAGTTACCCAGTGACTTAGACATCTTGCGGCCGAGCTTGTCGCGTACGATACCCGTGAAATAAACATTCTTGAAAGGCATCTTACCCGTAAACTCATAGCCAGCCATGATCATGCGGGCTACCCAGAAGAAGATGATATCGGGACCCGTCACGAGGTCGCTCGTGGGATAGTAATATTGGAACTCTTCATTCTTCGGGTCGCTGATGCCCTCGAAGAGAGAGATCGGCCAGAGCCAAGAAGAGAACCAAGTATCGAGTGCATCTTCATCTTGACGCAGGTCGGTGAGCTGAAGGTTGGCGTCCCCACTCTTCTCACGTGCCAATTGAAGTGCCTCTTCAGCCGTTTCGGCTACAACAAAGCCGCCAGCGGGCAAGTAGTAAGCGGGAATACGATGACCCCACCAGAGCTGACGAGAGATACACCAGTCCTTGATGTTCTCCAACCAGTGACGGTAGGTGTTCTTGTACTTAGTCGGGTAGAACTTGATCTCGTCGTTCATGACGGGAGGCAAAGCCAAGTCTGCAAAGTGTTGCATCTTGAGGAACCACTGCATGGAGAGCTTCGGCTCGATAGGCACACCGGTACGTTCAGAACAACCGATCTTGTTATCGTAGTCCTCAATCTTTTCCATCAGTCCAGCCTCGCTCAAGTCCTTCGCAATTTGCTTACGCACATCGAAACGGTCTTGACCCACATACATGCCGGCAGCTTCGGAGAGTGTCGCGTCATCGTTGAAGATGTCGATGGCTTCGAGGCCATACTTCTCACCGAGCATATAGTCATTGACATCGTGAGCCGGTGTCACCTTCAGGCAACCCGTACCAAACTCGATATCGACGTATTCGTCCTCAATCACAGGAATCACACGGCCTACGAGGGGAACGATCACCTTCTTGCCCTTGAGCCACTGGTTTTTCGGGTCGTTCGGGTTGATACACATCGCTACGTCACCCATGATGGTCTCCGGACGCGTCGTAGCCACTACGGCATAACGGCCGCGTTCGTCCTGGTGAATGACTTCACCTTCCGCACCCGTAGCCCCGGTACCGTCGTCTTCGCTGACATAGTACTTCATGTAGTAGAGCTTCGTGTGCTCTTCCTTGTAGATTACCTCCTCGTCAGAGAGGGCAGTCTTCGCCTTCGGATCCCAATTGACCATGCGGACACCGCGGTAAATCAATCCCTTGCGATAAAGTTCGACAAAGACGTGGATGACGCTGCGTGAACGTTCCTCGTCCATCGTAAAGGCGGTGCGGTCCCAGTCACAGGAAGCACCGACGCGGCGCAACTGCTTGAGGATGATGCCTCCGTGTTCGTCGGTCCATTCCCAAGCATGCTTGAGGAACTCATCACGCGTGAGGTCGGTCTTCTTGATGCCACGTTCGGCAAGGCGGTTTACGACCTTAGCTTCCGTAGCAATCGAAGCGTGGTCTGTACCGGGAACCCAGCAGGCATTCTTGCCTTCCATGCGGGCACGGCGCACGAGGATATCTTGAATGGTCTCGTTGAGCATGTGTCCCATGTGCAACACACCCGTCACGTTAGGGGGTGGAATAACCACGGTATAAGGTTCACGACCATCGGGTTTAGAAGAGAAAAGGTGGTGGTCAGACCAGTATTGGTACCACTTACCTTCTACTTCGTCAGGATTGTAAGTCTTAGCTAATTCCATTCTGAAGGATATATAGTATTGATAATTGATAAATCTTGGATGTGTTTATTAGGAAGCAAGGAGGCGATGCGAACCTTCATGCACGGTCTGGTAAACCGGGACTGATTGGTTTCAATCGATAGGATCAGAAGGAAACTGTAACCCCGTAACCTTCTTGGTCCATTCATGCACCTACCCTACTTCCGGATGTCGAACAGGTAGGTAATCTTGGCGATGATGGTGCCGTTGTTAGAGCGACCAAACACGTCTTTCTTGGAGTTTCCGTAAATATCAGAGAGTCCGTAGTAATAACGACCCTCTACCAGGAAGTGCCCCACTTTCGTATTGATTTCCAAACCCGCACCCGCCGTAATGCCGTAGTCAAACTTGTGTTCGATAGGCATATCATACTGAGCAAACATGCCGTTCGGACGGTCCGGATTGCCTTCTGCATTAAGCGTAAAGTCGCTCTGGGTGACTTTCTCCTTAAAACAGATGCCAACCTGCGGGCCCGCCAGTACATATCCCATCACGCCTCGGTGCTCCCGTCCCCATGCCAAACGCGCCAGCAACGGTAAATGCAAGTAGTGCTGGTCACGACGATACGTGTCGGGCAGGGGTTTGGACTGCGCGTTGAGAACATTCTCGCGCCAACCCAGGTTGCTGTAGTTCAGTTCCACCTGAAAGGCACAATAGCTCTTGAAGTACTTCTCACTCGTAAAGCGGGCAACCACACCAAAGGTGGGACCTATGTGTTGAAACTGCTTGACCGTCGGGTCAAACCCAATCGTATTGAGTGCTACGCCTCCTGTCACACCCACTGCGATGCTGTGACGAGGTTCGCCAATTTGTGCCATCAGCGACACCGGCAACAAAGCAAGGAAGAGTAGAGAGGTTACGAACGAACGAAAGGAATACATGCGGATAGGATTGGATTGAATGAGAAGAGTAAGTAACATCCGAAACGGACTATGAAAGCAAAGCAGACGTTGCGCAGACAATCATGGAAAGGAGAAAAGACGGAGCAAACAGGACGTTTAGTGAAAGAAGGCGGAAGAAAAGGTTGCGCTTCCAGGTGACAGGATGACCCACCTCAAAGCATTTACACCTCATTTTCTTTATGCTGAAACTTCAACCGTTGTTTCCTCATAGGTTCGCAACCCCTTCAACGAATACCTGTCATATTGCACGTTCTTACTTCGCAGCAATTTTGATGATGCTCAAGTCGGGCTTGAAGTGTACGAGCCACATGCTACGGCTCACATAACCTGCCCCTTTGCCAACGGAAGCAAAACGCAAGTCAGACTGCAAGGTCGGCGCATCAGCTACCGAACCTTTCTGTGGAGCCTGCGTAGCAAACGAGTGGCCATAAGTAACCAGACCGCCCAGGAATGCACGACAGAAGTCATAACCCAGCGGAGCCATCAAAGGGCGGCACGGTTGGAAATCGCTCTTATACCAACGCTGATAAGCCGCTGTAAAGGCCTTGGCTGCCGACGTATAGGGATAGAAATAAGTCGATGAAAGGATATAGGTATCGGCTTCGTGCAAGGGCTGTCTCTTATACACATCTCCGAGCCCACGAGACTAGCGCTCATCTC
>ENA-OZRW01000103-OZRW01000103.1-human-gut-metagenome-genome-assembly--contig:-NODE-103-length-12454-cov-5.614969_pt1 | contig 12454 bp, 9 predicted proteins | sample MGYA00243271_ERZ653949 | MGnify/ENA primary metagenome ERZ653949 (study PRJEB26926, sample SAMN06164710) | human gut metagenome | biome: ENVO:00009003; feature: ENVO:2100002; material: ENVO:00002003... | reverse complement strand
GTTATTAACAGAATTAATGGTTTGTAAATAAGTGGTTTATGACTTTTAGTTTGTCAGTTAGTAACTATGTTCTTAACAGGTTGTGGATAATTGGTGAAAACTGTGTATGAAGGTTATTAAAGTTGTCCGCTTTCTACCATTAAAATCACCCTTTCCGTAAGTGCATCGTCTCCGGTAGGATCATATTGTTTTTTCAGACTGGCACCGAACAATGCTGCAAAAGTTTGATAGAATCCGGCTTTGAAAGGTCCCATAAATGCTTTGACCAATTCATAAGAAGTGGAATGGGTTTGTCTGTCCACTAATTTAATCAACAGCTTTCCTTGAGAGAAGGAGAGTTTTTTCATTCGGGGAGTGTACTGTTCCTTCAGCCCTTTTTCCACAGCTTTCAGATGCTTTTGCCGTCCTTTTTCGGTAGGTATGGTTTGCAAGTATTCATAAGTTTCGATAATTGCCCGGTTGATTTCTTTGGAAATGGGAAGTACTTTCTTTACATCGCGGATGAGTTTGTAGTACTTTGCCATTTCACGCCTGTTCTTGAATTTAAGCGGTTTGAAAATGTAGACGGTAGGCAGTTTGACGTATGGAATGGTGTCACCTTCATAAACGCACATAGGAGTAAGGAAGACACTTTTCGTTCCATTCTCTTTGGAGGTTTGCTGGGCATGGCAAATGAGGCTTCCTGATAAGAGAAACACAATGAGTATTACTATTTTAAACTGCCCGTTCATGGCACAAAAGTACACCATTCTATGGAATGTTGTTGCATTGCTTTTGTTTTTCCTTGTTCAATTAACTAATTTAAGGTAACTTCGCTGTCTATAAATTTGAAAATAGCTCATTATCAATGACGATAATCAAGGTAGGAGTTTTTATAAGTATGCTGTTAATAACTCCTATGCTTGTAGCTCAAAATACGACTGTATCCCTGTGGGAAGAAAATCTGGAACAGCTTTCCATGGATGGGGAAGAAAGAAACTGGGAAGACGAACTGGAAGAACTTTCCAGGCGTCTGCAGGAACCGATTAATATCAATGTTGCTACCAAGCGGCAATTAGAAGAATTTCCTTTCCTGACTGCATTTCAAATAGAACATCTTTTGGCGTATGTGTATGTGCATGGACAGATGCAGACTGTCTATGAATTACAACTGGTAGAAGGAATGGATAAACGTACTATTGAGTTATTATTGCCTTTTATCTGTGTAAAGTCTGTTGAGAATAAATCAGGTTATCCTTCTTTGAAAAAGATATTGAAGTATGGTAAACAGGAAATACTGACACGTATGGATGTACCTTTGTATGCCCGTAAGGGATATGATAAAAACTATTTGGGACCGGCTGTTTATCATTCGTTGAAGTATGATTTTCGTTATGGCGATTATTTGCAGATGGGAATAGTGGGAGAGAAGGATGCGGGTGAACCGCTTTTTGCCTTGCAAAATAAAAAAGGATATGATTATTATTCTTTTTATTGTCTGCTTAAAACTTCGGGCAGATTGAAATCATTGGCATTGGGCAATTATAAGTTGAGTTTTGGTCAAGGACTGGTGCTTAGTACGGACTTTCGATTGGGAAAAACGTTTTCCATGTCTACATCGGAATACCGTACGGGAGGAATTCGGAAACACAGTTCTACGGATGAATATAATTATTTTCGCGGGGTAGCCGCTACAATGGAACTTCTCCGCTGCTTGGAGCTTTCTGTTTTCTATTCGCACCGTTCTATGGACGGTGTAGTAAAAAACGGGGAAATCACTTCTATTTTCAAGACAGGACTGCACCGTACGGAAAAAGAAGCTGATAAAATGGATGTTTTTACCATGCAATTAGCGGGAGGCAACCTGACTTATGAAAAGAATAAGCTGAAAATAGGGATGACAGGTATTTATTATTTTTTCAATCATCCTTATGAACCGGACTTGAAGAAGTATGCAAAATACAATTTGCATGGAAATAATTTTTATAATCTGGGTGTGGATTATAAATATCGTTTGGGAAAATTGGTGTGGGTAGGAGAGGGAGCAGTGGGAAAACAAGGATATGCTTTGCTAAATCAATTGAAGTATAGATTATTAACAAGTTATCAACTGCTGTTAATTCATCGTTATTATTCGCATAATTACTGCTCTTTCTTCTCCCATTCTTTTGGAGAAAGCGGTACGCCGCAGAATGAAAACGGCTGGTATCTGGCAGCAGAGGCAACTCCTCTGGAGCATTGGAAATTTTTTGCTTCATTGGATTTGTTTTCTTTTCCCTGGTGGAAATATCGGATCAGCAAACCTTCACAAGGTATGGACGGGATGTTTCAGGCCACTTATTCTCCTCGTAGGAACTTATCGGTATATCTTAATTACCGGTACAGGCAAAAGGAGAGGGATGTGCCGGAAACAGGCGGGAAAGTCACCTTACCTGTCTATCATCACAAGTTCCGTTGCAGGCTTACTTATATGCCGAAAGGTTTTGTGTGCCGTACTACGGTCGATTACAACCATTTTCGCCAGCAAGATGGGAAAGGGTATGAATTCGAGGGAAAACAAGGTTGGCAGTGTAGCCAGTCTTGTGCTTATACATTTTCTGGATTTCCTTTGGCTGTATCTGTGCAAGGCACTTACTTTCATACGGACGATTACGACTCCCGGATTTACGCTTCTGAAAAAGGCTTGCTTTATACATTTTACACCCCTTCTTTTTATGGCAGAGGGATTCGTTATTCTGCTCATGTACGTTATGACTTGAACAAAACTTTTATGTTTCTCGTTAAGTTCGGGCAAACCGTCTATCAGGATCGTGCAACCATCGGTTCGGGTAACGATTTGATAGAGGGAAATAAAAAAACGGACTTACAGATGCAGCTTCGTATTAAGTTTTAAAGAGCAATTAAGTCGTTTTTTATGGCAATTTTCTATATTTGCCGTTGAAAAACGTAGAAAATAGGTGAAAAATTAGAAATAAAATGACTGTCATTTATCCCTCTCCCATATTCGGTCCTGTCCATTCCCGCCGTTTGGGAGTATCTTTGGGAATTAATCTGTTGCCGGAAGACGGTAAGGTATGTACTTTCGACTGCATTTACTGTGAGTGCGGGTTTAATTCCGATCATCGTCCTAAGAAGCCGCTTCCCACACGTGAAGAAGTACGTGCTGCTTTGGAAGCCCGTTTGCAAGACATGCAGAAGAACGGGCCTGTTCCCGATGTACTGACTTTTGCCGGAAACGGAGAACCGACTGCACATCCGCATTTTCCTGAAATTATAGAGGATACACTTGCCTTGCGCGATAAATATTTTCCGGAAGCTAAAGTCAGCGTATTGAGCAATTCAACATTCATTCACCGTCCTGCCGTATTCGAAGCCTTGAGTAGGGTAGATAACAATATTCTGAAACTGGATACGGCAGATGAAGCCTATATCCATGAACTTGACCGTCCGACAGGACATTATTCTGTTCGTGAAATAATTGACGGTATGAAAGCTTTCAAGGGTAATTGTATTATCCAAACCATGTTCCTGAAGGGCGGTTTTCAGGGTAAGGATATGGACAATACTTCCGATAGGTATGTTTTGCCTTGGTTAGAGGCCGTTAAGGAGATTTCTCCCCGACAGGTAATGATTTATACCATTGACCGCGAAACTCCCGACCACGACCTGCAAAAGGCCACTCATGAGGAATTGGACCGTATTGCAGTATTGGTAAAGGAAATGGGGATAGCTGTGAGCGTTTCTTATTGAATAAGATAATTTTAATATTAAAAAGGGGACTATCCTTCGCGGACGGTCCCCTTAGTTCGTTTTATAGAGTAATTTTTATGAAAAAAAAATGAAAATTCCGAGTATTATTCTTCGTCTTTGTCAACTTTGGCTTCCGCGATGATTTCTTCGGGAACTTTTTCACAGCGGATGTATTTGTTTACATCGCTTTCATCATCTTTTGATGTCCAAGTCATTGAACCGCTTTCCAATAAATCAGTTACGATATATTTATTGTTCCAGTCACCGTTACCATAGTCATAAACTCCGCTGATGATATAACCCAAATAAGGATTGTTTTCAATGCTGAAACTACCGGTAATGTAACGGGCATACATACTGTCGAACTTCTGGTACATTTCGAAAGTTTGTTCCTTGCGGTTGAAAATCACATAACAGTATGTACCTTCATCCAAAGAAGCTCCGTTCCATTCGGCAAGTTTCCATGTACCCTCCAGATTGGCGGGAGTAACTTCTAAGGTCGAGATTACCGGTTCGTCATCTTCACAGGAAGAGAAACAGAACAGGAAGGCGAACAAAGCCATTAATTTGAAAATATTCTTCATATCGAATTTCTTGTTTTTATCGTTACTTAATACAGTTTACTTTTATATTTAATGTCCGGTCCGAAGGGCGTGCATCCACTCCTTCAAGAATAATCGGGAAGGTGAATGATTTCCCTTTTTCCGCGGGAATGAGCGATGCGTTGACCGTTACTACGATATCGGCTTCACTGCCCGGCTGAATAACTTCCGGCTCTGTGCGGAAAGTTGCGAATTTAGGAATGATGAGTGCTGACAAACGCAGCGGCTTGTCTCCGCTGTTACCGCATAGAATTCGTTCCGAAGGCTGCTTTCCGGCAGCTACTTCCCGAAATTCCAGTTGGTTTTGTTTCAGTCTCAGTTTTCCCATTGCATATGGGTAGCGTGCCCATTCGTCGGCTCCGGGAATGACGTTTCCTATCAGTGTCAGGCGTGCCACCGGAGTTTTATCCGAAGAAGATAGATAGACGAAAGTGTTCGTATCTATCGTTCCAGGATGATTTTTCGGGTGGTAAGTCAGCGTGATGGTTCGCGTTTCGCCCGGAAGTACTTTTCCTGTATAGGCATCTGCCGCCGTACAGCCGCAAGTTGTCCTTACGCGGGTGATGACAACCGGCGCTTTGCTTACATTGGTGTATGTGAAGCTGCAAGCTCGCGGAGCGTCATCTTCGGTCAGTGTTCCAATATTCTGTACAGTTTTCTCGAAACGCAGTATCTCATCCCCTTGTTTCATCAACGGCGGATTTATGAGCGAGTCGATTTTCTCTTGTGAGAGAAAGCGGACGTCTTGGGCTTTAACCGCCCAAGCCTGTCCGATTCCTGCACAGAGTATAAATAGCTGTATCCAAGTAATGGGTTTCATTGATAATTTTAATTACATCCAACCGTTGTCGTTAGCTTTCTTGCGAACGGTAACGGTGATGGTCTGTTCCGTACCGTTACTTACCTTCACTGTGATGTGAGCCGAACCGGTTTTTACTCCGGTTACCTTCATCAGCGTACCGTTGACGGTTACTTTCGCAACGGCTTCGTCGCTTGACGTACAAGTATAAGTCAGTTTCTCGCCGTCTATGAAGAAGCCGGCCAGATTGATGGTAGATTCAGCGTTTTCCGCCACATATACATTGGGCACTTTCATGTCCGAACCGCTTCCTTCGATGTTGTTCAGCAATATGCCGGCATTGGCTGCTCCGGTACCCATTTTGTCGATATAGGCAGACAAGTTCATCTGGGTGAGCGAAGCACCATGAGAAGCGCTGTTTCTGTAGAACTTTTTAGTTCCCGTATAGAAAGAGTTGACAGGTTTCACCGATTCTTTCAATAGCTTCACAAATTCGTCTGCCTTGAAATGGCGGCGTTGTTTTACGGCGTATGACAATCCTAAAGCTGCTACGCCCGATACGTGCGGGCACGCCATTGAGGTGCCGTCCATATAGCCGTAGGCAGGTTTTCCGTTTTGTATCATAGTGGAAAGAATGGAGCCCGATGCTTCCGGATTTTCTTCCAGCCAATATTCCGGTTCTCCTTTTCCTGCTTGGCTATAATACTGTACGTCACCGCCCGGAGCGCAGATGTCCACTTCTGTGCCGAAGTTGGTATAGGACGCCGGTGTGAAGTCGGCGGCTATTGAACTTACGGATATGCATTTGGAATAGGCGCTGGGGAAAGCCGGTATTTTGGCATATTCATTACCCGATGCAAAGATGGCGATACCGCCGTCTATCACTCCATTGGGAGAACCTGCATTGTTGATGAAGTAATCCAGGGCTTCTTTTTCCAGCGGATAGAGCTTGGTCCATTCTGCCTCGGTTGCCGGGCCCGGTACAAATCCATCTATTGCATTGGCGTCTGCCGAGTTATATCCCCAGCTGCATTGCAGGATTACTGCTCCGTTGTCGGCGGCATATTTAATGGCTTGGGCTTCCGCGCTCAGCGTAACGCCGCCTTGTCCTGCAAATACCTGGCACGACATAATCTTCACGCCTGAGTTTGCAGTGCCGTCTCCGCCGGCGATGCCGCAAACACCTTTGCCATTGCCGTTTACGGCCGCAATGCTTCCGGCAACGTGTGTTCCATGTCCGGTGTCGTAGGTATCTGTCCATGAGATAATGGCGCTGTTCGTTACGAAGTTATAACCGTATCTGTCGTCTTTATATCCGTTTCCGTCGTTATCTTCATCGCTATACAGATTTTCCTGTTCGTTCACCCAGATGTTGTCTTTCAGGTCGGGGTGGGTGTACATTACGCCTTCATCCAGTACGGCAACGATGATAGAGGGGTCTCCTTTGCACTTTGCCCATGCCTCTACACAGCCTACGTCGCATCCGGCTATTGATTCTGCTCCATTCTCCGGATTATCAAACGGGTTTGTTCCCGTATTGTTATAGTGCCATTGGAATTGCAATCCCGGATCTGAAAAAGTGCTGTTGGTTGCCGCGCGTGTAGCCGCTTTCTGTTGCAGGGCTGCTTCGCTGATGTAAGTACGGTAGTTTCCGGTGTTATAAGCACGTTTGATGCGGCTGTTTCCCTGTACCTTCGAGATCTCTCCCAAACGACTGAGACGGTTGGCAGCCTGCTGCAAATCCGTATTTTCATCGAATTTCACCAAGTACCACAGGTGCAGTCCGGCGGTGCGGGTACGTTCTTCGTTTCTGGAGTCTACGGGAAATATACGCTCAAAGTGGTATCCTCCTAAAATGTCAAGCACCTCATCGGTAGACGGAATGCCCGAACGGGTCATGGCACTACCGCTTCTTGTGGCGCGTGTCATCGTCCGGTCGAGGATGGCAGTCATTTCAGGCTTGAACTTTATCAGCAGTTCGCCCGAAGTGACGTCTGCCGGAAGTTGAACTTCCGTCTCCTCGGGTGATGAGGTAGACGGTTGTTCAATGATTTCTTGTTCCGAGCATGCAGCCAGTGTAAGAGCGAACAGTGCTATGTATAAGAATTTTTTCTTCATTGTTTCGTTTTAAAATTATTCTTGTTGATGATTCTTCTTTTCAGAATATCCCGGTCTGTTATCAGTTGTTATTGAGCTACGTATCTGCGGTAGTAAAGCGGATAGGCGGTACCTTGAATTGTTACATCCGTTCCGGGATCCTTATCGCCGTAATAATACTTATAGTCGTACTTCTGATTGTCTATATTATCAAACAATACGGGAGCTCCTTCAGAGTTTTTACCTCTTTCCTGCTGATTGAAAACCAAGACTTCCGGATCCCATTCCACAAAGTAGGGGTGGAAAAGTATCCATTTGGGCATATCGCCCGTCATGAAGTTCAGGTTGATGGAAAGACTGCGTGCATTGGGCAATACGCGCGGAACATCCTGTCCATGTACTACTTCCTTATATTGTCCGTTCACTCCCGGATAAGTTACCGGATTATCGTTTGTTTTCAGCCAGATACAAGTGTCGCCTACCAGCTTGTCCAAATAATCCTTTTTATCGGTGGAGAAATCATCTTCCGTATAGCGTGTAGGCTTTCCTGCGGCTTGCAGCGCAGCGGTTATTTCGCTATCCGTAGGCAACTGTCCTTCGATGAAGTTATAAGACAGGGACAGGGTAACCAGATTGTCCCAAGTCAGCAGTTTAAAGAATGCTGCCCGTTCTCTGGCTTCTTCGGTGATGTTGACATGCAGTCCGATAGGTCGTCCATTGTATTCGCTGCCTCCTCTGTTGTCCATCTGGCTCAAATCGTTGAAGGAGTCCGTACGGCGGCATCCGCTTAATAATAATGCTCTTACATGCGGGAAGTTTTCTTGGTTCACCACATCCGTAATGGTAGAGAGTTTAGGGAAGTTATTGGAAGATAAATCCAGTACTTCCAGACCTTTTTCTTTACCCTTGCCGCCCAGTTTTATAAAGTTATCGGGCAACTTGATAAGACCATACGCATATACACTTAGATATTTCAGGTGTTCCAGTTCACAAATTTCTTCGCCTAAAAGAACCTCTCGCAACTGGAAGTTGGCATTACTCTGAATACCGAATGATTCCAAATATTTGAGGTGTTTCACTTCCTTAGGAAGGGTTTCGCCTTCTTTCAAGTTCACCATTATGAATTTCACGCTGCGTACGCGACCGATGGCTTCCTGTGAAGGTAAGTCGTCGTCGGTTGCTTCCCAAAGGGTTACATAGTTCCAGTTCTGCATATTCTCGCTGGTGTCGAATGACATTGTAGCCTGTACCTTTTTGTTGATAGTGATGATGGCAAGCGAGTCGCCCGAACGGTTGTCTTCTATTTTCAGAGCCGGTTTCTGGCGGACGGTGAGAATAACCGCATCTATCTCTTTGCCGTCGGCATCTTTCAGCTTGTCTTCCTCAGGATTCTGCGGAATCAGGCGGATTTTGGCAACGCGGGTAAAAGGTGCCGTATTCATTTCCCAGCGGAAGCGCACTTTGATGGTACGCGGACGCGCTTTTCTGTCGAGGTTTACTTCCAGGTCGTCGTTTTTGGGCAACGTAAGCCAGTTGGCGCGTTCGGGCTCCATTTCTACTTTTTCCGTATCGTTCATCGGTTCGGCAAACGAGTACTCTATATTCTCCTCATCAATTTTGAAGTGAATGTTGGTAGAGATGGTGGTTTCGAAAAAGCGCTTGTCATACTCGGCTGAGTTCTCAATTTCCACTTCCGGTTCTTTCAGCAATATCTGCTTGTTGAAGCCGAACTGGGTAATCGTAATCAACTTAGGTTCTTGTCCTTCCGCTGCAAACCGTATCTGGGTAGTGCGTGCGTTGTTCTCTAATGTAGAGTCGATTGCCAGTCTGCAATCTGCCGAACCCATTCCGTTTGCGGGGGAAATGCTGATCCAGGGTTTGGCTGAACCGGCCACCCAATCGGCGTTGGTAGAGACGGCGACTTGCTCTGTACCTCCCTCCGGGCCGATTGTGATTTCGTCCTTGTCGGTGGAGATGTTGTTCGATACTCCTGCTTCATCTTCCTTGCACGAGGTTACGATGCCCGCGCAAAGAGCCAGTCCTATTATTATTTTCTTTGAATATTTCATTTCTTGTGAGTTTATCGTTTAATATCCAGCGCATCGCAACCGCGAATATCCTGCGTCTTATCGTAGAACAGCATGTACATGCCTGCTTCGATGTAGGGGCATACGTAGCTCAAGTCGATGGAAATGTTCGGATTGTCCTTGATGTCCAGTACCGAAATGTTCGGGGTTATCTTCTCGTTTACTTTACGAATGTCGTTCGAGCCGATTTGTAGTTGCGTCAGGCTGGGACACAGGGTGATGCCTTCCGGCCATTCGCGCAGGGTGCGGTTACCTTGTGCGTCGCGTTGGTTACGGATACCGAAGCCTTTCAGCGTGCTGCTGTTCAGCGGTTGTGTAGGGAACTTGGAGAAACTGTTGTAGCTCAAGTCTATACCAACCAAATAGGGCAGCGTGGTAGCCCGGAAATCGTCGGACAACTTTGTAAGCTTGTTGAAACGCAAGTCTATCGAAGTAAGCAAATAGGTGTTCTTGAAGTTTTCGTTTTCGTCTTTCAACGAGTTTTTGGGTATTTCTGTCAGCATATTACCCATCAGGTTGATGGAAGAAAGCGGTGAACCGGTTGAGAACAGCTCTTTGGGGAACTTGCTTATCTGGTTGTTTGACAAGTTGATGGAAGAAACGTTGATACCTTTGAAAGGAGTGGTGTCAAGAGGATCAAAATTCTTTCCGTCCACCGAGCCTATCTCGTTGTAGGAAAAGTCTATCGCGCTCATTACCGAAACGGATTTGGCATCGAAGATATTAGGGATATACTTCAATTTGTTATGCGCAAAGCTCAGATTTTCCACCTGTTCGGTAAATCCGCAGAAGTTTGCGGGGATTTCTGTGATTTGGTTATATGCCAAATTGAGTGATGCCAATTTTATTTCCGAGCCGAATGCCGGTAACTTGCCTTCAAGTTGGTTGTAGAGACATTCCAGCATGCCCAGTTTTTTCATCTTCTGCAAAGATGTTTCCACCGGGAATGTTTTCAGGTTGTTGTAGCCTATGTAGATAATCTGGATTTTCTCTCCTACCGGTGCGTCTGCGAGGGTTTGCCAGTCGTCTTTCAACTGCTCTCCGGAGATACCTCTGTTGCAGGCAACGTTAATCAGCTGCATTTCGGGCAGTGCTTTTAAGAATGTGGGCAACTTTGTGAGGTTCGGGCAGTTATATACCTCTACATCTGTCAGATCTTTCAAATTATCCCACTTCAAATCTTCCGTCTTATATTGTTGGGCGTATTCGGAGTTTTCATTCTCCCATGCTTCGCAAATGTTTTCAGCGACGAAAGGAGAGTTACCCATATAGAACTGGCGCAGTTTGGTTAAGCGCATCACTGCTTTGGAAACGAATGTGATATTATTGCTCAACTGTCCGATTTGCGTATCTTTCAATGTGATACGGCTGCTTTTTTTGATACTTTTCTGCTGCGGATCGCTGTTGATGCAATCTTTGATAAGGTCGGAGAAATCTTCGCGCGGGTCGTAGTCAACGAATGTTTTTTGGTAGTGCATACGCATTTTTTGCTTCTGCTCGTCACTCATATTCGCTGAAATGCCTTTGGGACCGAACAATCTCTCGTTTACTTTCTCCCCATGCGAGCCTAATGCCAGAACTTCCAGTTCTGTGAGTTGTCCGATAGCGTCCGGCACTCTTCCGCTGGCGCCAAAGCCTTCTAAGGAAAGCCCTGTTACACGACCATTGCTGTTGAGCGATACACCGGGTTGGGCTCCCCACATATCCAGTTCCTTATTGAAATTCCAGTTGGCGCCCGGTTGAGTACCAAAGCCTTGTTGGCTCCAGTTTTTGCCGTTCAGCGCATCCCAGATTTCTTTCAGTGCAAGGTAATCCTTGATGTATTCGGCGGTGCGGGACAGTTTAATGGGGACAATGGCGTCGTCAGTGAGTGCATTGTCTTTTACGGTGAACTGTTCGCCTTTTACGGCTTGCGTTTCCAGTGTCTTTACCAGATTTCCGTTTTTAGAATATGTGGTGTAAGAAGTCACCTGATAGTTTCCGGCGGGCAACCATACGGCAGAGTCGCACTTTGCAGTGGCGATGTCCATATACTTGTCATTATCGTTGTCGGGGTTTTGGTGCTCTTTGGACTCTTCCTTGTAAGTCACTTTGAAGCCTTTAATCGTTGTCGGCTTTTTGGTGAACAAATTGGTTACGGTTATGTCTGCCAGCTTTATTTGGCTGAACAGGTATTCTCCCGGTGCGCGGGTGCTAAGTCCGTCTTTAATCAGTTTAAACTTAACCATACCGCGTGTTACAGTATTTACGGTCAATGCTTTTTCTTGCAGGCCGTCTTGAACGACGGTAAATTCATCATCATCTTCTACCGAACCTGCCAGCAACTCTTCATCGAGTTTGTCGTACAGGTAGTATCCTACTATTTTGTAAGTACCGGTCAGTAGTTGCAGTTTATCACTGCGCAGGCCGAACTCTGCATTTTCTGCGTTATATGAATTGAGAACCAATGTTTGCGACAGTGTTACACCGTCGCGCAGCATCACTACGTTTATCTTTTTTGCATCCGACAGCAGTTCCAGTTTATCGGTGGCGCGGGTGGCTGCACCTTCTCCTGTGCTTTTGTAGAGTTTGAACTGCACATAGCCGTATTGACCTGTTTGCAGCGCATCCTCCTCATCGGAACATCCCGTTACCGCCACCATCGCCAGCAAGCTGACGATGAGGGGTAAAAAGAATATAGAGCGTATCTTTAATTTATGTAGATTCATTTAATCTATTGTTCGTTATTCTATTGAAAGTTATTTTTATTGAGCAGGTTTTTCAACCACTAATAAATATTTCTCATTAGTATTTGTTGTTATAAGTAGCGCCATGGAGTAGTTAATACTTGTACCACTTCCGAGCCATAAATATATGGTGTTATTACTTTCCATATATACGTCACCTTCAGCGTTACTAAAGTTAAAATCATTAGTTGTTTCTGTCAATACATCTTGGTCGAAATTGTAACACTTCAACTCTTGTATAGTAGTTTCTGAGGATGCAAATTTTATTGTATTCATTGCAGCGTAGGGAGTTTTAGCATGCCAAATATTAGCACTTTCTACACCGTACTGAGTGGAAGCCCAATTATTGTTATCAACATACGATATACAATCTGTCTCTTATACACATCTCCGAGCCCACGAGACTAGCGCTCA
>ENA-OZRW01000079-OZRW01000079.1-human-gut-metagenome-genome-assembly--contig:-NODE-79-length-13596-cov-7.511853_pt1 | contig 13596 bp, 5 predicted proteins | sample MGYA00243271_ERZ653949 | MGnify/ENA primary metagenome ERZ653949 (study PRJEB26926, sample SAMN06164710) | human gut metagenome | biome: ENVO:00009003; feature: ENVO:2100002; material: ENVO:00002003... | reverse complement strand
ATCTAAAATATTGGGTGGAAATAATCCAAGCCAGGATGTTACATGGTCATACACCGGCAGGGCCGCTGATTGGAATGGAACAACGTTTAATTCTTCTGGAAATGCAGCAAAATTATCTATCGGAGAAAATGAAACATCAAAGCAGTTTATAGTTAAGGTGACTTCAAAAGAAGATACTTCCAAATATACATCTGTAACGATAAATGTGGTTGATACACGTAATTGGCTGACTAATCAAGAAATGCAAAATGTGCTGGTGCCAGGGGCAACATTGAAAACATGGCTCGAACCAGAAAATGTTAAAAATAGCGGAATAGGATACGATCCTGACGATTTTGAATGGCATATAGAAACCTATCAGTACATTGATGGAGTGAAAACTAAAATAAATAATGATGATATTTTAGATAACAATAGTGAAGAAAAAGGAAATTATGGTGGTGGTAATTATCTTAGTTATCATATTGATAAGACTACGCACTGGAAGGGAGATTTTAACCAGACAATTGCTTTTACGTCTGGATTGAATTTATATAATAAAGAGTATGATGTATTGATTTGGGTTACTTTGAAATCAGATCCATCTATAGGATCAAATATTATTACATTAAGATGTAGGCCACATAACTAAAAGGAGCAATCGCAATGAGCAAATTAAGAAAAAAAATAGTGGTTCCAATATCACTCACACTTACAGGATGTCTCGTTGTGGCAGCTTTTGTGCTGAATGACAGCCTAACAAAGGTCGATGCAAATGTAGCATTCAATGGAATATCTGATATAGTCAGCTCACATGGCAAGGACAAGCCCTTCAATATAGTGGAGGTGGTGCCTGACAAGAAAATGGCATCCATTGGCTATCTGATCGACGGTCAGGAGCCTGACGATTGGTTTGGTACACTGTCAAAGATGTCTGACAAAGATGGTGCCGGTGTAAAAAACAGGTCTGCCTATATGGAAGGTCTGAAAACAAAGCTTGCACCTATTACTACCGAGAAAAAGGATAACACAAAGCCTCTTTACTATGAGCCGTATGAGGAGAGCTATGTCAGTCAGGGCGATGACTGGACAGAGCTTGCCCTTGTAGATATGGACAGAATAAACAAGGGTACCACCGGTTATAAGATGACAGAGCAGGCGGAGGGAGATTATAAGTTCAATACCGATTACCAGCTTGCTGTAAATGAAGAGGGACTGCCTACAGGTCATTACAGACAAAATGTTGACCATTATGTTTTCATGCAGGGCGAGGATGAGACAGAAGATGGCTCAAATACAGAGACTGAAAATGGCAATCAAATTAAGGCACCCGGAAAAAGAGGCTACTACAGTGTTGCTTTTACTGCAGTCAAATTGCCGGATGGCATGACAAATACCCAGTATCTGGTACCGTCTGATAATTCACAGAAAGCTGATGGAAATACAGACAGCAGTACAGATAATACGCCAGATACAGGCACAGCTGACGATACAGTTGAGAAGCATGTAGTCTATGCTATAAAGAGTTCATATGCAATCGTTTCCGATGAGAGCATGCAAACCATCGCAAAATATGACCCAAAGGCATATATTTATAGGACTGACAATTCAGATACTACCTCACCATATGAATTTGTTGCCAGGGCTGACCGGATGGCTGGTCTGCCTGATGGCAGTAAGCCGGATTATGAGAAGTATACATACTATACGGTTGAGATGGAGTATGTGCCTGCAGATAAAATCACTGATGATGAGACCTACTACGAGGTGAACACTGAGGTACCTATTGAGTTTAATTACGATGAGACCGGCGAGTATGGAGCAGTGCTTGATTCACAGAATCCATACGAGAAGATAGATGATGGCACACCGGACAATCAGTCGGCAGATAACACAGGAAAGGTAATCCTCACTGATACAGATGGATATTTTGATATAGTTAAGGACAGCCAGACATACACCTATGTGGGTAAGGGAAAAGGTGACTATATAATGGTGGCTGATAAAAACGGCTCGCTTGATTATCCTGTAAATACCACACACATATATTATAAGGGTGGTTTCAAGAACAATAACTGGTTCAGAAACGGTGTATTTAACCAGGAGGGAAAGACAGGCGATGATGATAAGACTGCCAATATGACCTTCAAGGTAAAAACGGTCACACCAAAGGAGCTTGAGCAGATAGATGTGGCAACAATTGATTTACTCTATCTTTCCGGCTCAAAGTCCATCCTTTCAAAGGATTTAGGAGACGATGCTGCAACATATAAACCTGATAATGACATTTCATGGGACAAGGTAAAGCAGATAGTCCAGCGTGTACATCAGAGTGGTATCATGATGCCTGTTATAGTGGATAATGGTATTGTGTGGGCTTCTTCATCTGCAGATTACTCAAGTAATATTAAAAAGCTTGCAGGTCTTTTGAGCTGTAACAATTTCAGTTCCTTGAATTTTACAAAGGATTCTGCTGATAATTTTATTAACTGGAATGATAACAAGGTCATAACGTATTACAAAGTTGACAGTTCAACTCGTACACATGGCTATGTAATTGGCAACGAATATGTCATTCCACGAAACTATAATCCTAGTACGGATGTGCCATTTGTTTTAAGAGATGATTTTGCTTCTGCATTTATTGCAAATGAAGATGAAACTCAATTTGTCGAAGCAGCTAAAAATGAAAATTTTGACGAGATAGCAGAGTATATCAACTCAGAGAATACAAGCAGGAAAAAAGAAAATGATACTCTTGGAAAGGACGAGTATGCATACTATGACAAGGAGATTTCAAAGGCGATAGTTTTAAGCTATATCATATCGTATGCCGATAAAAGAGACATTATAAATCCGACAGATAGTCTGAACATACTGGATATAGAGCCCGGAACTGTAAAAAATGAGTCTGACGCTTTAAATTATGATAAGCTAAAAAATTGGCTTGGATCAAGATGCCCGGAGAAAAAAAAGGTTACAATAACAAGGGTTACGAGTGCAGAATTTATTGGAAGAATAGAGGATCTCAATAATTATGATATGATATATATGGGACTTGTAGCCGATAATCTGAATTATAGAGATGGTCATACAGTATATAATGATTGGAAAATGGATGGGCTTAAATACTCAAATGTTGGTGACATTGTTGTTATAAATCCGAAAGATGTGGTAAATTATTGGGGATATGATATGCTCAAGAATGGTCATGCGGGATTGCTGGATACTGATTATATAAATAATGGAGAGGCGCTTAATACTCAGCTTACATTAAGAGGAAATGGAAATAATGCTGATTATTTAACTGCTCCAAACACATACAGAGGCTCAGGCAATGATATTACTAAGCAGAAGGTTTCAGAATTGGAGGATTATATAAAGGCGGGCTTTCCTGTCGTCTTTTCAGATGGCTTTTTCAGCAATGATAGCAAGTATAAAAGTGGAATTAATGAGGATTACATTGATAACTGTTCAAATGTTTTTACCTTTTTAAAATATGCAAAAGATAAAGATAATGTTCTTAAAGTGGACAACAAGGGAGACTTAAAAAATAAGTCAAATGAGACAGCGGTGCTTGTTACCTACCTGACTACTGAAAAACCTGAAATATTACTCAAGGAGCAGGAAAAAGTAAAAGATACAGATTATGTTGAGATTAGTAATAATCAGATCACATTGGAATTTTCAATAAACAATGCAGGCGGTGCTGATTCCAAAGCAAGTTTTAATGCACAGCTGTTTTTGGATTCAAATTCCGATGGTAAGTTTTCGACAACCAATGAAGGAATAGATGCAAATAAGATAAAAATATATTGTGATGGCACTATTGTGAATCCGGTAATGGGTGATAATGGTAAATATATGTATAGTCTGAATGCAGGCAATTATAATTATAAACTGGTCTATGATTTGCCGAATGGCTATGTAGGAGTTATGCCTTGGCAGCTTCGTGTAAGTCAGGCTACAAATAGCTACAGATATGATCAGAAATCCGGATATGTGTATGTCAAAAATTCAAAAGGCAGTCCTACAAAAGTCAAGATTCTTCAGATTAATTCAAAGTTGGAGCATAATGAGGGCTTTAGGGGAAATTTTGATATGCAGGCGCAGAAGAATGATAGCAATACAAAGTTTCATAAATTACTTAGTCAAGTGAAGGATTTTGACCTGGATATAGAAACAGTTCGTTATGACAACGTACCTAAAATGGATGAGGTATGTGATAAGCTGCAGACATACGATATGCTTGTGATTGGATTTGGTGATTGTTATGATATTGATAATACAAATAATCATCTCGATAAAATAAAAGCATATATCCAGTCAGGAAAACCGGTATTGTTTGCTCATGATACAACGTCATTTTGTAATAATAAAAATGATAATAAATATAATAATGTCTGGGGATATAAGTTTAACTCTATAATTCGTGATACTGTCGGACTGGACAGGTATGGAATCTTGTCAAATGAGTATTTAAAGAAGGGCAATACATTACAGAGTACTGATGAGGATTTTGATAAAGCTGTACAGACTGCCAAAAAGAATAATACTGATATTGCATATGAGCCAAAATCTGATAATTCAGTTATTGTCAGACAGAATCAGGGATTTACTTATGCAGATTTAAATCAGTATCAGTGGAAAGATAATGGTAACGATCATGGCGAGTACAGGCTGTATTCAGGGCTAGATGGTAATGATTTTGAAGCTAAGACTAATAAGGCAGTCAAGGTTAATTCAGGACAGATTACCACATATCCTTTTAAGATTGCTGACGAAATAAATATAGCTACCACTCATAAGCAGTACTACCAGCTGGATATGAATCAGGATGCTGATGGTGATGGTGAGAGTGATATTGTTGTATGGTATACCTTGTCAAACCATGGAATTTATGAGCAGTCTCCAAAGGATGTAAGAAATAATTATTATATTTACACAATGGGAAATGTAACATACTCAGGTGTAGGACATTCCGATTTCTCAAATAATGATGATGAATTGAAACTTTATATAAACACTATGATTGCTGCATATAGTGCATCAGTTCATGAGCCGTCAATTTATCTTAAGGAGAATGCAGATACTGATTCAAATGACATAACTACATTATATGCAACTATTGATGATGCCATTGAAGAAGAAGCAGCTAATAAAGCGGATGCCAGACTAGATGGTGCAGACAGTACGCAGGATGTTTATTTTACGGTAAAGGATTCAAACCTTGTGCGAAATCAGATTGATGAAAAAACTGTTGTTTATTTGGATTTTTATATCGAGGATCCGCAAAAAAATCCAAAAGATGAAACGATTGGCACCGGAAATGATAAGATTTACTTAAAGAAGGTGGACTGGGATATCTATACACTGAATAATGACGGAACAGAAAATGAACAGATAAATAACAGTAAAGAAAACAGTCAATTAAATAAGGATCCAAGGGACTTCTTTGAAAATAACAAGACATATAAGGTAAAGGTACCATTGAGTGTTTTAACGGAGGGAGCTAATTCTATAAAGATTTATGCCGTAGGATATAGTAAGATTTACCAGTCACAGGTGAGCGGTGGTGATAAAGAAACTACAACAGCAAAGGCATACAAGACCTTCCAGATACAGCGTGTAGGTCTTGCCGATTTGGATTAGTTTTCAAAGGCTCCTGGCTATCACATACTTTTCGTTTAAGCACAATTTATCAAACAGAGACTTATATAAACCATTTATATAGTCTCTGTTTTTTTACTGTTTCTTTATACTTTCTTTATTGAATTATCCACGCTAATTGATAAAATAAATAGTATGCGCACGATTGCGGATATTTTTGCATTCGTGTATGGGGGATAATTAACCGGAAAGAAAGGAAACGTTTATGAGTAAAATTTTCAAAAACCTGATTCCATACTGGCGATGGATCATATTAATATTTGTTTTTCTCATTGCTCAGGCTTACTGTGATCTGGCTTTGCCTGCGTACACATCTGACATCATTGATGTTGGTATCCAGGATCATGGCATTGAGCATATCCTGCCAAAGGAGATTACATCGGAGGATTATCAGATGGCACAGACATTTATGCTGTCTGACGAGAAAGAAAAATTTACGGACTGTTATGAGGCGCAGGATGCTTCAAAATCTGATGACGGTGTGGCAAAATACAAGCTGACAGCTGATTCGGACACACTTGATAAGCTGGATGAGGAGCTTTTGGTTCCTCTTGTCATGGCATATCAGGCTTTTCAGTCGGGTGAGCAGATGGATGTGGATGCATCGGCTATCCCGCAGGGAGTAGCGCTCGATGATAACATGATAAAGCAGATAAGAAGCAAGGTGCAGGAAAAAATCGATGCGGTGGGTTCAGCTACTTTAAAGTCCATGGGTGTAACTTTTGCGACAAAGTGTGATGAGAATGCAGGAATCGACGTGGATGCCAATCAGGTTGCTTATCTGTGGAAGGCAGGCGCCAAGATGGCAGCCTTTGCAGCTATTATGCTTATAGCAGCATGTGTTGTAGGCTTTGCGGCTTCAAAGGTCGGTGCCGCTGTCGGCAGGGATTTGAGGGAGAAGACCTTCTCAAAGGTTGTAGGTTTTTCAAATGCCGAGATTAACAAATTCTCTACGGCATCACTGATTACGAGAAGCACAAACGATATACAGCAGATTCAGATGGTTACGGCTATGATGCTTCGTATGGTGCTTTACGCGCCAATCGTTGGTATCGGTGGTATCATCAAGGTGGCGCAGACCAAATCCGGCATGGAGTGGGTGATTGCCATTGCGGTTGCTGCCATCATGGTTTTTATTTTCACACTGGTTGGCATTGCGATGCCAAAGTTCAAGATTATGCAGAGTCTTGTAGATAAGGTAAACCTTGTTTCTCGTGAGATTCTTACAGGTCTTTCCGTTATCAGGGCTTTCGGCCGTGAGAAGGAGGAGGAAAAGAGGTTTGATGAGGCTAACCGTGAGCTTACACGCACACAGCTGTTTACAAACCGTGTCATGACCTTTATGATGCCGGGTATGTCCATGATCTTGTACTGCATTACACTTGGCATCGTGTGGGTTGCAGCAGGCAGAATAGACAAGGGTTCTATGCAGGTAGGTACCATGACTGCGTTTATTACATATGCCATGATGATTGTTATGTCATTCCTCATGCTTTCAGCCATGTCCATCATGCTTCCGAGAGCTGGTGTTGCGGCAGAGCGTATCGATGAGGTTATAAAGACAAACAGCACTGTAAATGATCCAAAAGAGCCTGTTACTGAGGCTGATCACAGAGGTGTTATCCGTTTCAACCATGTGGATTTCAGATATCCGGGAGCAAAGGAGGATGTGCTTTCAGACATTGATTTTGTGGCGGAGCCGGGCAAAACCACAGCTATCATCGGAAGTACCGGCTGTGGAAAGTCTACACTTGTAAACCTGATTCCGCGTTTCTATGACGTGACTGGAGGCTCAATAGAGCTTGATGGACACGATATCAGAGACTACACACTAAGCGAGCTTCGCGAGTCAATAGGCTTTGTTCCGCAGAAGGGTATTCTTTTTTCGGGAACCATCGCCTCAAACCTGCGCTTTGGTAAAGCAGACGCGAGTGATGAGCAGATAAAAAAGGCTGCGGATATCGCACAGGCTTCTGAGTTTATCGAGACAAAGAATGACAGGTATGAAAGCTCAATCGCACAGGGCGGCTCAAACGTGTCAGGTGGTCAGAAGCAGAGGCTTGCCATAGCAAGAGCTATCGCAAAGGACCCTCATATTTATGTGTTTGATGACAGCTTTTCAGCACTCGATATGAAGACTGACGCGCGTCTGCGTGCAGCCTTAGCAGAGGTTACAGAGAGTGCTTCCGTTATTATCGTGGCACAGCGTATCAGCACGATTATTCATGCTGACCAGATTCTCGTGCTCGATGACGGTAAAATCGTAGGAAAAGGCACCCACGAGGAGCTTCTTAAGAATTGCGATGTATATATGCAGATTGCACAGTCACAGCTTTCAGCCAGGGAACTTGGAATTGATGATAACAAAAAGGAGGGCATGTAAGATGAGTGAGAATAATAACGAACAGTTTAAGATGCCTCCTAAGAGGCCAAGAGGGCCAATGGGACGTGGCCCCGGAATGGTCACAGAAAAGGCCAGGGATTTCAAGGGCTCTACAAAGAAACTCATAAAGTATCTCGGCAGATACTGGGCTGCTATCATTGCAGTTATGATTTTTGCAGCAGTTTCGACTGTCTTCTCCGTTGCAGGACCGAAGGTCATGGGTAAAGCCACCACTGCGCTTGCCGAGGGACTCATGAACAAGATTGCAGGAACAGGCGGCATAGATTTTGATTATATTGCAAAGGTTCTTTTGTTTACGCTGGCTTTATATGTGGTGAGTGCCATCTTTATGTTTGCCCAGGGACTTATCATGACAGGCATCACGCAGAAGACCTGCTACAGGATGCGTAAGGACATCACGAGCAAAATCAACCGTATGCCGATGAAGTATTTCGAGTCAAGGACATATGGTGAGGTACTTTCGCGTATCACAAACGATGTGGACACACTCGGACAGAGCTTGAACCAGAGTATCACACAGATTATTACATCTGTTGCCACTTTGGTCGGTACACTGGTCATGATGCTGTCTATTTCACCGCTCATGACGCTGATTTCACTCGTTATCCTGCCAGTTTCGATGATACTTATTTCGTTTGTCATAAAGCATTCACAGAAATACTTCAGACAGCAGCAGGAGTATCTGGGACACATAAACGGACAGGTCGAGGAGGTGTACGGAGGCCACCTCGTCATAAAGGCATATAATAAAGAGGCAGAGACTGTAAAGACCTTTAAGGAGGCCAACAATGTGCTCTACAAATCCGCATGGAAATCACAGTTCCTTTCAGGACTTATGATGCCTATCATGCAGTTTGTAGGAAACTTAGGATATGCGGGAGTAGCCATCTCAGGTGGTATACTTGCCATAAAGAATGTCATCACAATCGGTGATATCCAGGCATTTATACAGTATGTGAAGAATTTCACACAGCCAATCCAGCAGATAGCGCAGGTGGCAAACCAGCTTCAGTCGATGGCGGCTGCATCTGAGCGTGTATTTGAGTTCCTCGATGAGGAGGAAGAGGATATAACAGTGGAAAATCCTGTAAAGCCAGACCATATCGAGGGAAGTGTAGAGTTTTCGCATGTACACTTTGGTTATAATCCTGACCAGATCATCATCAATGATTTTTCTGCAAAGGTAAAGCCGGGACAGCAGGTTGCTATCGTTGGACCGACAGGAGCGGGAAAGACTACCATGGTCAAGCTTCTTATGAGATTTTATGATGTAAGCTCAGGTGCCATTCTTGTAGACGGACATGATATCAGGGATTACAACAGAGCCGATCTGCGAGATGCATTCGGCATGGTATTGCAGGACACATGGCTCTTTAAGGGCACCATTATGGAAAATATCCGCTACGGCCGTATGGATGCCACAGATGAGGAGGTCATCGCGGCAGCAAAGGCAGCACATGCGCATCACTTTATCCAGACATTGCCGGGTGGCTACGATATGGAGCTCAACGAGGATGCATCCAATGTGTCACAGGGACAAAAGCAGCTTTTGACAATAGCAAGAGCCATTCTTGCAGACAATCCAATCCTTATCCTTGATGAGGCCACATCCTCTGTCGATACACGTACAGAAATCCGTATCCAGAAGGCACTCGACAATCTGATGAAGGGCAGAACAAGCTTTGTCATCGCCCACAGGCTGTCTACTATCAAGAATGCCGATATGATTCTTGTCATGAAGGACGGAGACATTATCGAGCAGGGTACACACGATGAGCTTCTTGCAAAGAACGGATTTTACGCAGAGCTGTATAACTCTCAGTTTGAAGAATAGAGAAAGCACGGGTATCGTGCAGTTTTGCGAATATGCGTGGGCTGAATGGTTACATAAAATTAAAAAAAATACGCTCTCGACAAAATTCGACAAAATGTGTTATCATAAAAGCATACAATTTGTTTTGACATGACAGTAATTGGCGGCATAGGAGAGTTTGATGAGCACTTTAAATGTCGCAGTAGCAGACGAAAAGAAAAACATGCAGAGTTTATTAAAGGGCATGGAGTTTTTAGGAACAGCAAGAAGTAGTGATGAAGCATACAACATGATAAACGGTAATGCCGGTTCTGATGTGGTACTTGTGTATGTAAAGAGAGCATCCGGTGACACTGAGCCACTTGATGATACATATATGGAGAAAAAATCCCTTGAGACACAGGTGACGGATATCATTCATGAGATAGGTGTTCCGGCTCATATAAAGGGATATCAGTATCTTAGGACTGCGATAGTGATGTGCGTTGAGGATATGGAAATGCTTAGCTCTATCACAAAGCTTTTGTATCCCACTATTGCAAAGAAGTACAAGACTACCTCAAGCAGGGTGGAGAGAGCCATAAGGCATGCTATCGAGGTGGCATGGAGCAGAGGCAGGATGGATACGATAGACTCCATGTTTGGATACACTGTAAACTATGGTAAGGGCAAGCCTACCAATTCGGAGTTTATTGCCCTGATTACAGACAAAATACGTCTAGGAATGTAAAAATCGTCATTATAGACAAATAAAACCACGTTTTTATAAATTTACTAGGCAAAATGTACTCCCGCGTGATATAATATAGTATACATTCTATTGGTTTCAGGATGTATACTATATTTTTTATCAGATTAATCGTTGTTTAAATAACTGTAATCTGGGGGAGGTTTCAGCATGGACAAAATGAAAATATTAATGGCCGCATCAGAGGCAATACCTTATATGAAGACAGGTGGACTAGCTGACGTAGTGGGATCTTTACCGAAATATTTTGACAAGGACAGATATGACGTGAGAGTTATACTTCCGAAGTACAAATGTATGGATGATAAATTACTGCCACAGCTTAAGTTCGTCTGTCATTTTTATGTCAATCTCAACTGGCGCAGGCAGTATGTGGGGATTTTTACATCGCAGTATGATGGTGTGACATATTATTTTGTGGACAATGAGTTTTACTTTGCAGGAGATAAGCCATACAACAATATATATGAGGATGTGGAGAAATTTGCTTTCTTTTCAAAGGCGGTGCTTGAGGCTTTGCCGGTTATAGATTTTGCCCCGGATGTGATACATTGTAATGACTGGCAGACAGGACTCTTGCCGGTTTTTCTAAAGACAGTGTACGGCTCAGACAATTTCTATGCCGGTATAAAGACAGTCTTTACCATTCACAATATGAAGTTTCAAGGGCGTTGGAAGATTAAAGAGGTGGCTGATGTTACAGGACTTCCGGAGCACATTTTTAATTCAGGAGAGCTGGAGTTCTATGGTGAGGCTAATTATTTAAAGGGCGGCATAGTATATGCAGATGAGATTACGACTGTCAGTCCGACATATGCAGATGAAATCTGTACACCTGAGGGAGGAGAGGGCCTGGATGGCCTGATGCTTGAGCGGCGCAGGCATTTGAGAGGCATTGTAAACGGTATAGATTATGATGTCTTTAATCCTATGAAGGATACATATCTGGATAAGCATTTTTCTGTAAGGGAATTGAGTGGAAAGGTCGTTAATAAGCGTCAGCTGCAGGAGAAGTATGGTCTGGCTGTGGATAAGGATGTCATGCTGATTGGAATAGTTTCGCGTCTGACAAAGCAGAAGGGCTTTGATCTGGTGGCATATGTGATGGAGGAGATGCTTTCCACCATGAATGTACAGTTTATAGTGCAGGGCACAGGAGAGCAGCAGTACGAGGAGATGTTTAATTATTTCCATGGCAGGTATCCGCAGAAGCTTGGAGTATATATCGGCTACTCGGAGAAAAATGCACATGAGATATATGCAGGCTGTGACGCATTTCTCATGCCGTCTCTTTTTGAGCCGTGCGGCTTGAGCCAGCTCATGTCTATGCGATATGGTACGCTGCCTATAGTCAGGGAGACAGGTGGTCTTAAGGACACTGTAGTGCCGTACAATGAGTACGAGAATACGGGCGATGGCTTTTCCTTTGCCAATTATAATGCGCATGATATGCTGCATGTCATCAAATATGCTCTTGATGTGTTTGAAAACCATAAGGACAGATGGCAGGAGATGATGCAGCGCGCCATGAGGCATGATTTCTCATGGAAGGCATCTGCGAAAGAGTATGAGAAGCTTTACGACATGCTGCTTGGCAACTAGTACATCATTCTGCAAATAACAGGCCAAATAACTTTCATGAATTTCAAACTATGTTCTTAGAAAGTAAAATACCGGATACATATCTATGATATGATATCCGGTATTTTGTGTTATCGGGTTATATGATTATCAGTAGACAGTGTCTGTTTTACTATCGTATATGTAGTACCTCTCGCCGAGTACTTCCTCGTCGCGTACCTCTGTAGAGTTTACCTCACAGATGAATTCGCTTAGGTTGCAGACATCTATATCGCTATCCAGCGGCATTACCAGAAATTCATGGATACTGCTTGGTATGAGCAGCATATTGCCGCCGAGCTTTTTTGCCAGCGAGCTTAGCACACCAGGGTAGAGTATGGCGGATGCGCCGTTTGTCTGCCTGCTGTTTGTAAGGATATACATAGGCAGGCTGTCAAAATCACAGACTGTGCGCATCTGATTGGCATAGCCCGGACATTTTTTGGCAAGAAACTCTGCCATGTTGATTATTGAGCATGGAAGTATCCTTGGGGTATTTTGCATTGAGGCGCGGATTAGTGTTTCTGTATCTATGCCCCAGCGTGACAGAAGCGCATCTGTGACTGTAATGGTGCCAAATTCAGGCAGTTGCGCTCCTACATATACTTCAAATATGATGGCAAAATCCAGATATTTGATATAGGGCACGTCCTTTAGCTGCTTTTGGTTTTTGTCGTAGCTTATGAGCTGGAAAATTATTTTCTCCTTTACCTTGGAAAAATCATCACAGAAGCTTATGTCAAAATCTTCAGTTGGCTTAAAATCATTGTAGGTGGATAAAATTGCATCGAGAATAGAATCAATGGATACACCATCAAGATACCAATGGTAGTAAGGATTGAGATAAATAGTCGGTGCTATATTGAATTTGGGATTGATAATCACCAATCCGTCGTAGATCATCCCGTTGTTCTTTTTGACAGGATGGATGGTAAGCTTGAAATTATTGTCAAGTCTTGCGGTTATTTCTGTTTCTATAGTATGTAAAAACTCCGTGTATTTCATGAATCTCCTTGCGGAGCATAAAAATATCGGATCTCGTGGAAAAGTAAAACCCACGAAGCAGGGCGCTTCGTGGGTTTTACTCTATCATTGTTTGTTGAAGTTTGCAATATGTATTTTTGTACAATTTTTAGACTTCATTTTTGTGATATCATACAAAATACAGCTGCGCAATCCATTTTTAATCCGATTTGAGCCTCTGCCACAGTGTGTTGTAAAGAGTTGCGTCATCATCATTTAAAGCTCTGTATACTTCACAGTTTTTGAGCATATCGGAAGGCGGATTAATTGCCTCATTTTCCTTTGTTTCTGCATCCTGGTTGTCGATGACAGACTGGATAGGTGATGCATAGTATACAT
>ENA-OZRW01000056-OZRW01000056.1-human-gut-metagenome-genome-assembly--contig:-NODE-56-length-14624-cov-13.850779_pt1 | contig 14624 bp, 7 predicted proteins | sample MGYA00243271_ERZ653949 | MGnify/ENA primary metagenome ERZ653949 (study PRJEB26926, sample SAMN06164710) | human gut metagenome | biome: ENVO:00009003; feature: ENVO:2100002; material: ENVO:00002003... | reverse complement strand
GCCATTGCGGTCATTAAAGAGGCGCATATAGTAATCGCCCGGATCGAGGTAGAAGAAGTCCACCCGCCCGTTGACCACCGGAAGCTGTTTACGGACGCGGCCCGAGCCATTCAATAATTGGGCGACCGCCGTAGCGTCGGCATCGGGAATCAAGAGGAACAAGGCACCAAAGCTTTCCAACGGCGTAATGCTAAACTTTGTGTCGTACGTGCGGTTCACCTTGCCCGACAGTCCCGTCACAAAAGCCGAGTCCACATTGAGCAGGTATTCTTGTCCCGGTCGCCATTCCCCGCGTAAACGGTAGTTACACAGCGAGAAAGAGTCGCGTTCCAACCGGTAGGGAGCGAGTCGATAGTTCGCCGAGTCCACCTTGAGGAAGAGGTGTAGCGCGTTGGTGTCCAGTTTAGCCGCAGGTTCCGGCAGGGTAAACGTCGGGTTGCCGTCGGGAGCCAGGCTCGAACGGAAATGGTATTTAATCTCCAGGAAACTCTTCGGGGGAACTTCCTGCGAGTAATCTCCCCGTCGGTGACGTTTCTCCAAAGCCTTCTGCCATTTTTCCATAGCCTCCGCCTCCAACTTCTTTCGTCGTTCGTAGGTAAGGCGAGGGATCAGTGTGAGCGTATCCGTCCGCAGATAGTTGATACCCGTTGAGTCATTGGTAGCCTCGTAGGTATATTTTATTGTGAGCGAGTCGCGGTTGAAGAGGGTCGTGTCGCAAAGCCAATAAGTGATGGTGTCGTTGCCCTTCGAGCGTTCTTCCATCCAGGCACCCTCCTTCTCAAAGTCCAACGGCTCGACAGTCGGCACGTGAGCCGACGGGGCGGTAAAGAACATGCGGAAGTAGTTGGGTTCGCGTTCCGTCTTCAACAGCTGGCGCGTACGGTTCAGTTCCGTAAAAGCCAGTAGCGTCAAGTCGTCAGGCAAGAAGTGTGTGTAGGGCACTTGCAGGATGGTGTCTACATGGACCGTGTCTGCCCAAAGCGTATCCTGTCGCACATCGCGAAACGAACTGGGTACCACCTGTTCACGCAAGAATGCCATCATTTCGCCACGGGTATAACGAAAGTCGTTGTCCATATCCTTGAGCGCATAGATGCGGTAGGTGCCCGGAGCAACGCCCTTGATAGAGAAATGGCCCGAATCGTCCGTGCGTGCCACGCGGTCAAAGGGCAGGGTGGTAAAGGCAGAGTCAGCCAAGTTGCTGTGTAAGCCCACCAAGATACCCTTAATCGGTTCCAAGTCGTCAGCCGAAAGCACGTAACCGCCCACTTCCATCGTGTCCACCTGGCTTCCGGTAGAGAAGAAGTAAGTAAAGTTGCCCAGCGGGTTTCCCTCGTTGTTGTCTACAATCGCGTCACTAAAGTCGATGGTGTAAGTTGTATTAGGCTTCAGTGAGTCTGCGAGGTTGACCATAATCTTCCGGTTGAACGTCTTGATCTCGGGCATCTCGATCTGCGGCGGGGAGATGGTGATTTTCTCCTGCGGATTCTCCACCTTAATGATTTCATCGAAATAGATCGACACCTTTTTAGACTTCTCGCCCGTTGCCCCGAGAGCCGGTGACATGCCAATGATGCGCGGCGGCGTTTCGTCGAAGGGGCCACCGTCCGGTCCGCTGCCCGGATTGGCGCAGCCAGTCAGCATCAAGAAGGTAAGGAAGAAGAGGAGAAAGGAAGAAAACTTCATGGGGAAGGAGAGAGTTGAGGAGATGAAAAGTGGAGGAGTTGAAGGGAGCAAGAGTTTACCAGTCGAGGAGTCTGAGAAGCGCAACGCCGAGCAACTACCTCCTGCCGTAGAATCGGTTTCGGACATCGAAGGCCTTCGCTCAGCCTTTTTTTGCTTTTTCCTACAGCGTCATAAACTCCAGAACGCCTCAACTAAGCAGTCGGGCTGTTCATAGCCAGCACCTGTTCGATCAGGTCGCGCTGGTTGCTCAAGCGGGGCACCTTGTGCTGTCCGCCCAATTTACCTCGGCTTTTAAGCCAGTCATTGAAGAGTCCCTTGCGTGCCACCACAAGCTCGAGGCGTTGCAGGGTGATATCTTTAAATCGTTTGGCTTCGTAGTCCGAGTTGATTTGTTGTAATGCCTGGTCCAGAATCTCAGCAAACCGTTCGACATCTTCCGGTTGTTTCTCAAATTCGATGACCCATTGGTGGCGGCACTTGCCTTCGGCATTCATAAAGACCGGGGCTGCCGTGTATTCGTTGACGATAGCCCCCGTTTGGCGACAAGCTTCGCAGAGTCCCTTCTCGGCATTGTCGACAATGAGCTCTTCGCCAAACGCATTGATAAAGCTCTTTGTACGGCCGCTGATGACAAACTTATAGGGGTGCGTCGAGGTGAAGCGCACCGTATCGCCAATCTGGTAACGCCACAGGCCGCAACTGGTCGAAATCACAATGGCGTAGTTCTTGTTCTTTTCTACTTCCCACAGCGGGAGCACCACAGGGTCGGGCTTGCCCACCTCTTCGAGGGGAATGAACTCATAGAACACACCGTAGTCCAGCATCAGGAGCATAGCCGGGTCGAGCGGATCGTTTTGCAGTCCGAAGAAGCCCTCCGAAGCATTATACGTTTCCATGTAGTGCATCTTGGACGAAGGCACCAGGCGGTGATATTGTTCGCGGTAAGGCGTAAATGCCACCCCACCGTGGAAGAAAACTTCCAGATTGGGCCAAACCTCGCTCAAGTTGTCCTTGCCCGAGAGCTCCAACACCCTGTTGATTACCGCCATCATCCAGGAAGGAACACCCGAAAGGTTGGTGACATTCTTCTTCATCGCGATGCGGGCTATCTCGTCGCGCTTCTGTTCAAAGTCCGAAAGCAGGGCAATGTGCTTGGGCGGAATGCGTACCAGGTTGACCAGCGGGTTGATATTCTCAATCAAGATGGCACTCAAGTCGCCTACCAGCGAGTGCGGCAGGTTGTAGTTGGGCGCGTGGCTTCCACCCAGAATCAACGCCTTGCCGTCAAAGAGGCGGCTCAGCGGGTTATTATGTAAGTAAAGAGCCACCGCATCCGTACCGCCGGCATAATGCGTGTCGTGCAGTCCCTCTTGGCTAACCGGGATAAACTTACTCTTGTCGTTGGTCGTACCCGACGATTTGGCATACCACTTTACCTGTCCGGGCCACAGAATGTGGCGTTCGCCGTGGCGCATGCGGTCAATGTAGCCTTTGAGCTCTTCATACGTGTTGACAGGCACCTTGGCAGCAAAGTCTTCGTAGTCGCGCAAGGAGGCATATTGATAACGATTGCCCCATTCCGTATCAGCCGCACGGCTGATGAGTTTCGACAACACACCGCGCTGAATGGCTTCAGCCTGACTGTCGAATTGTTCGATGGCACGTACTCTGCCGCCGAAGAAGGGGCGAATGATAGATGTAATACTCATAACGGGCGCGAAGTTAGACAAAAGCGCGAAGAAGGGAAAGAATCGAGTAAAGGGATTGATAAAGAATGGAAGAGCTACTTAGCCTCAGCTCGTCGTTCGGTCGGGTAAAGAGAGCTTCCAGGAGCAGACAGCCAAATAAGGTTTTTGCAAGTCGTTCCCCTCGGTTACGACAAGAAGAATGGTGCTGAAAGCACTGAAAATCGAGCAAAATGTGTAATTTTGCGCGGTTTTTCTGCCCTATTCCACGCACTTTTGGGCCTTTACCCATCCAAAAGGCGGTTGAGGGCATGAGTCAGACGAAAATCAATCATTCAAACATATCCCAACAATCACACAATGAAGAAGTTCTTAACTCTAAGCCTCTTGTTGCTTGTGACGGCATTTACAGCTCTCCAGGCACAAGTAAGTTTCAGCGTGAACTACAAACGCGTGAATGCCACGACGATTGACATTGTCTTTACAGGCAAGGCCGATGCGGGTTGGCATATTTATTCAACTGACATTGCTGAAGGCGGACCTACAGCAGCTTCGTTCGGCATTGATAAAATGAAAGGTGCCAAGCTCAAGGGCGGTCTGAAGCCCGGTCCGGGTGTCAAGAAGATGAATGACCCCATCTTTGAAATGCCTGTCAGCTATTTTGAAGGAACCGCAACGTTTACCCAGCGGGTTGAGCTTACGGAAAAAAATTACGAACTCAAGGGTTATCTGAAATATGGTGCCTGCAACGATGAGAATTGCCTCCCCCCGACGAGCGTTGATGCCAAGGTAACGGGCAGCGATGGTCCCGATAAGGCAGCTGATAAGGCAGCAGATATGAAGGCCGAAGAGCCCGCCAAAGAAGAAGCAGTGCCCGCAGACACGGTGCAGCAACCGGCAGCTGTTGATTCTGCTGCCGCTCCCGTGGTTGCAGTCCCGACAGACAGCAGTGCCATTCAGAAGTTGTGGACTCCCGTAATCGACGAGTTAAAGAGCTTCGGTACCGATGGCAGCGACATGAGCGGTAAGGCCTGGTACTACATCTTCTTCCTGGGCTTCATCGGCGGTTTGGTAGCCTTGGTAACTCCTTGTGTATGGCCTATCATCCCCATGACCGTCAGCTTCTTCCTGAAGCGTTCGGGCGATCGCAAGAAGGGACTCCGCGATGCCATCACCTACGGTATCTCTATCGTGGTTATCTATGTAACTTTAGGTTTGGTAATCACGACTATCTTTGGTGCAAGTGCCCTCAATGACCTTTCTACCAATGCTGTTTTCAACATCCTCTTCTTCCTGATGTTGGTCGTATTCGCAGCCAGCTTCTTTGGTGGATTTGAAATCACGTTGCCCTCATCTTGGGGAGCAGCTGTCGACAACAAGGCAGAGAAGACAACGGGTCTCTTGAGCATCTTCCTCATGGCGTTTACCCTTTCACTCGTCAGCTTCTCCTGCACCGGTCCTATCATCGGCTTCCTGCTTGTCGAAGTGAGTACCAGTGGCGGTTCAGCCATGGCACCGACCATCGGTATGCTCGGCTTTGCTGTAGCTCTCGCCCTTCCCTTTACCCTCTTTGCTCTCTTCCCCACGTGGTTGAAGAGTGCCCCCAAAAGTGGCGGCTGGTTGAACTGTGTGAAGGTAGTACTCGGTTTCCTCGAATTGGCCTTCGCCCTCAAGTTCCTTTCTGTAGCCGACTTGGCTTACGGTTGGCACCTGCTTGATCGTGAAACCTTCCTGGCCCTTTGGATTGTCATCTTTACCCTTCTCGGTATCTACCTGTTGGGCGCGTTGAAGTTCCCTCACGATGATCCCGACGAGCGTAATACTTCAGTTCCCCGCTTCTTCCTCGCTCTCTGTTCCTTGGCATTTGCCGTATACATGGTGCCTGGTCTTTGGGGTGCTCCCTTAAAGGCCGTGAGCGCCTTTGCTCCTCCTATGTCTACCCAGGATTTCAACCTTGCTCCGGTGCACATCGAAGCCAAGTTCCGCGACTACGAAGCCGGTATGGCTTATGCCAAGCAGACCGGTAAGCCTGTAGTCGTAGACTTCACGGGTCACGGTTGTGTGAACTGCCGTAAGATGGAGCTGGCCGTATGGCACGACCCCAAGGTACGCGACCTCTTGACGAAGGACTACGTACTGATTTCGCTCTACGTAGACGAGAAGACTCCGCTCCCCGAATCCATCGAGGTACAGGAGAACGGTCAGACAACGACACTTCGCACCGTGGGTGACAAGTGGAGTTACCTGCAGCGTTCGAAGTTTGGTGCCAATGCCCAGCCCTTCTACGTCTTGATAGACAATGAAGGAAAGCCCCTCAACGGTTCTTACTCTTACGACGAAAGTGTAGAGAACTTTGTAGACTTCCTCCAGGCAGGTTTGAAGAACTACAACAAGTAAGTTCTCGCAGACCTTACTTGCATTTCATATCCTTATAGATTCAGCCGCACGGTTTCCTCCGATTGGAAGCCGTGCGGCTTTGTTTGTTTCCGTTCGTATCGGCTACTGGCAATTTTCCTTCCCGCCTGGCTTCGGCTCGCTCCAAGCGGATGGAAAAACGACCTTTAGTCTTGTTCCCCCGCTGTTTTCCCTCGGAAAAAACCTGCTCCCCACCGTGTCGGGTCTTTTTTTCCTCGGAAAAATCCTGCTCCCCGCCGTGTTGGGTCTTTTTTTCCATGGAAAAAACCTGCTCACCGCCGTGTCAGGTCTTTTTTTCCTTGGAAAAATCCCGCTCACCGTCGTGTCAGGTCTTTTTTCCCTCGGAAAAAACCTGCTCCCCGTCGTGTCAGGTGTTTTTTTCCTTGGAAAAAACCTGCTCCCCGTCGTGTCAGGTCTTTTTTTCCTCGGAAAAAACCTGCTCATCGCCGTGCCGGGTCTTTCTTCCGCTCGATAAAAACTGGGGTCGCCAAGTGGCAGCTACTTTTTCAGTCGTGAAACAGGCAGGCTTACCCAGGGAGTATGGAGGCAGTACGGTCGCGGCATGCCGCGACCCAAAGCAGAACTAACTTTATCACCTGGAAACGGACAGGCTGACTCATGCGTAACGGCATGCGGTGACCCGTAAGAACCTTTCCCGCAGTCGGCCAATTGACCCTTACCGAAGGAAATCTTTTAACATGGCGGATTTCTTTTTTTATTTCTACAAAATAAATAAGGCAACTCTACCTGAGAGACTAAAAATATTTACTTTTGTCGCGTCGGGAAGTCAAAACTATTTTCCGTTTTAAGCGGATGACTTCGTTTGTGCGCATTGAGTATCGGGCTGATACAGCCTGTTGCGCAATCTGTTGGCCGCTGATGAACACAGTTACACGCTGATCATTACAGACTGGTTCTGTTAAGGGTTAGTTTGATAAGTTGAAGGTTGAAGAGTTCAGGTTGAAAGTCATGGGTTGGATGAGTAAACTTTTAAGCTCCTCAACTCCGGAACTGTAATTTATAAACATCTCTACAACTATGAAGAAGAAATTCACGCTCGTAGCCAGTTTCGTACTGGCTTTATCGCTTCAAGCACAGCAAGCTGTGGTTGAAAACAGTCGTTGGAAGGAGCATTCAGAAAAGCTTCTTAAAGGAAACATAGAGAGCCTGCCTGTCAGGAGTAAGCACGCTTTGCCTTCTCCATCCGACAGCAGCGTGGATGTGCACCAGACTCCCCGTGTATCTCCTCATCGTCTTTACGCGCCCAATCTTCGCGCCGAGGCAGAAGCCGCACGTCGTGACACGTCGCTTGCCACGGGAATGAGTGCGTATCGTAACTCAAACGAGAACAGCGAACTGGTTGACAGTGTGCGTATTGTGTATGATGAGTACGGACGTCGTAAGTTGCTGTTGCGCAGGCAGGGTGAATGCATTCGCTACACCTATCAGGTCGGACCAGAAAATATGTGGACGGAGCGTGTGCTTGAATATGCTGACAATACATCGGGAGTATTTCCTGATGAAAGTCTGACCGGACTGCAGTTTATGTATCATACGAAGGTCGTTCGTCACATCAATAGTGAGCTGAATGTAGAGAAGGAGGCGGCCTACTTCTTCGATACAGAGAAGAACGAATGGCAGATGGAGTATGAGTTGACTTATGACTATGCACACCTCTTTGTGGACGACGACAACCAGTTGCGTCGCGGTCATGTGGTGAAGGCTGTGTATCGGAATGAAGTGCTTGCCGACCTCCGTTATGAATGGCTTGAAGCTGCTCGCCAATACATCGACATGGGGCAAGAAAGTGCTACCAGCAAGCGCGTTGTCGAGTTGGGAACGGACAGTTACACTTCGACCACGTATTACCGAGATTCTCCCGAAGGGGCTTGGAATATCAATGACAAGGCACAATTCTTTTTCGCCGAAGGGGTAAGGCTGGGTAAATACTACATCGATTATTCTGACGGAAAAGTGGACAGGGTTGAGGGTGAACGTTATGCGTATGAAAAGGATCAATCAGCCGCCCATGCTTTTACCTTGACCAAGTATGCGATTCAGAAAGACGGTGCTGACGGAGTAAAGGAAAAGGCTACGTACAAGTATGATTTTCGAGGCTGTCAGCTGACGAATGATGTCGTGAAGTGGATTGATTTGGGCCGTTTAGGCATAGCGGGAAGCCGTACCAGCTGGGGACTCAATGAGCAAACGGGACAATGGGATTTCCGTTTCCGTGAGGTGGTCCAGGCTTACGAGCATGGTTTCTGGAGTGCAAAGCGGTATGACGAAGCTGGCCAAGAAATCGAGGAATATGCTCAACTGGCTTACTTGACCCGTTCGGGTGTTTGGGATTACGGTGTTGTGAAACGCTTGCCTGACAAATCGTATGTAGTCCGCATGGAAAGAACACCCCAGGAGTTTGACGGGTGGTATGATCAGGACAAGTATTTTGAGACGTATGCCCGTTTTACGGCAGACTATCGGCGTGAGAAGGTCTTCTACAAGTCGAATGGTGAGTTTTATCATGCGGGTAGTGCTCACGTCGTATCCTTCCCTGAATTCTATGAAATCAAAGAAGGTAAGGACGTGAAGTTACGACAGGCTGAGATCATGGATCAATATGGAACTTGTGACTTCATCCGTTATACCTATAATGAGGAAGGACGCCCCCTGACGGTCGACTGGATGACTGGAGACCAGGTGGCAGAGCGTACGGCCTACGTGTATGGTGAGAATCGCTTCGAGGAAAATCGATACAAGGGAGAAGCACTCACTTATCAAGAAAGTTATGAGCAACTTCCCGACGGTACGAGGCGCGAAACACGCATTGCCTGCAACGGCTCGACTGACCGTATCGAAATGGCTGCTCGTGTTGACCAGACTCCCGACGGCTGGGTCAGACAATATACCTACGATAACCAGCTGAAAGACTTTGTCCTGAAGTATTCCCAACCAGGCACTTGGAAGGACTTTCTGGCCGATGGCATCACCGTTACCACAGAGTTTGAGCAGCAAGGCGAGGTGGTTGTACCCACAAAAAAGAGAAAGACTTGGACGGAGCAGCAGGGGTATATGAAAAAGATCTTCGAAGAGTCAGCTTTATGGGACGCAGCTACTCAGACCTGGGTGAATCACACCAAGACGCTCAATGCGGAGGTCGAGGTGGAAAACGCCTACTTCAATCCTGACCCTACCGGCTACTTGAGTTATGACGATGAGTATTGGGACCTTACGCGCGAGGAAGTGGATGAGCTGTCCAGTTCCTACAACATCAGTCACGGAGCCTATTATGAATGGGCATGGAATGAGGAAACGCAGCGTTGGGACACGGGATTGACCGATTTGGACAATGCCATGACCCTGTCTCAGCCCGATGCGCATACGTATCATATTGTGATTCGTCAATGGAACAAGAGTGACCAATTTGTGGAACATAAGGACTACATTTATCAGATAGATGACGCGCGCCGCCTTTTAGCCCGCCATGAATTGAAATATGTCTCGGGTGAAACGAGTGGTAAAAAGTGGACGGCTGCTTACGATGTGCAAGGTAACTTGATAAAGACGGTGGAAGAAGATTTCGACCGTTGGAGTAAGCTTGAGAAGGTACAACACTTCTACTACACCACCTTGCAGATATTCCCCACTGCTGAAGGCCTCGAAGAGGCGAAGGCGGCCGATGCCGGATTGCGCGTAGAGGGTCGTCAAGTGGTAGCTGCCGACAGTCAGACGCTCATTAGGCTCTATACGGTCGATGGCCGACAGGTGGCCACGGGGCACGGAAGGGTCGAAGTTCCAGCCTCGGGTGTTTACGTGGCTCGAACGGCGAAGGGCAGCTGTAAGCTATTGGCCCGATAAGTGCTTGACTGACATCCCGTCAAGAGCTCATCGGGGGGCATGGATGTCATAAATGCGCTGCCGGAAATCAACTACTTTCTATCCGCTCTGAAATAGTACGGAGCAGGGTGGGGAAACGACTCTTTCGGGCAGCAAGTGGTAGCGTCCGGGTTATTGAATTAAGGAGGACAGCCTTCAAGGCTGCCTCCTTTTTTTATGCGGTCATGGTTTCTAAGGGTTAGTATCAGGCTGTGGACTTATTGGCTGAATCGATGCCTTCACAGGTTGTAGCTGTATGGATTACAAACCCATGAAGTTCCCATGAAAGTTTGGAAGAGGAGAGTCTTAGGGCGTGTTAATAAAATGGATGGGCTGAAGGGGGATGCGGAAAAATTTTCGACCACTTATGTACGAATTTCAACCACCTATGCGCAATTTCTTACCACTTATGCACCAGTGTCACTATATGGCAAAAATGATTTAGAGAGAATCGATAACTTTGGAGCATCCAAGACAAGGGAAACTTGCTCTTAGTGAAGAGACTGGAAGCTTCTCTTACTCACTCGTACTCCGAGCCAGCGATGCGGTTGGGGTGGGAGTGGGGTGAACTGATTATGTACTCTATAAATCATTGAGATTATGAAAAAGAATTTTACGCTTGTAGCCGGCTTCTTGCTGGCTCTCACACTGCAGGCTCAGCGTCCCGCCACGGCCAACGGACGCGGAGAAGCAAAAGCAACGAAGGTGGAAAAGGCTGAGGCTCGCCGCGCGGCACAGCGCAGTCTGTATGCCCCGGTGCTTCGGGCGGATGTATCGGCTGCACGTCGGGACAGCTCGCTGGCTACGGGAATGAGCCAATATGAAATCCGCGACAATCAGGCGGAACTGAGGGACAGTGTCCGCTTTGTCTACGACGAATACGGACGCCGGAAACTGGAATTGCGCAAATCGGGTACTTGCGTGCGTTATACGTATCAAGTAGGACCGCAGAACATGTGGACGGAGCGTGTGGTAGAGGAAGCTTATAACAGCTCTGAGAACTTTCCCGATGAAAACCTGACGGGGTTGGAGTTTACGCCGACTACCAAAGTAGTGCGTCGTATCAATGCCGACTTGCAGGTAGAATCGGAGGCTAGCTATATCTACAATTCCACCGAATCGAAATGGGAGCGGGAGTATGAGCGTACCTATGACTACAGCCATCTCTTTGTAGACGCTGACGGGGAGTTGCGCCGAGGTCATGTGGTCAAGGAAGTAAGTTCGTATGACGGAGAATCTCGCTACCAGTGGTTTGAACCGGCCCGCCAGTATATTGAGCAGGGGAGTGAGGGCGAGTATCACAAGACTGTGGTAGAGCTGGGTGCTGATTTTTACTCGAAAATCGAGTACAATAAAGACGAGAACGACAAGTGGGTAATCTCAGATAAGAGCCAGTATTTCTGGGCCGAAGGGGTGGACTTGGGTCACTGTTATTTTGATTACAGCAATGGCGAGTTGGATTATGTATATGGCTACCGTCTTGCTTATGAAAAGGACAAGCCCGCCGCCGGACAGTTTACTTTGACCCGCTATGATTACCAGCAGGATCAGGATGGAAACTTGAAAGAAACGGTGGGAAGCAAGTATGTCGTAACCGAAGGCAAATTGTCGACGAATTTAATCCACAACCTCTATGGCAACGATAAGGGCTTTGAGGGCAGCTATACCTATTATTACAGAAACAAGGCCGACGGCACCTGGCAGTTTGGTGAGAAGCGCGTAGGTAAATCGTATCCCAACGGTGTATGGACGGTAACGCGATACGATGAAGCAGGTAAGGTGAAGGGTACAGACGTGGAGTTCTCCTACCGCACAGTTGAAGGCGAGCTGGAATGGAGCTTTACCCAAACGAACGGGGATGGCTCTTGCATGGCTGAAATCGAATCTGCTCCGCAAGAATATAAGGACTGGTATGACGAAGATACCTATGGAACGACCTATGCCTACATTACCCCCGACTATCAAGTCGAAAAGCTGGTTTACAAGACACTGCCCCACTACACGCACCCGGGCAGCGGCTTTACCTTTGCATTTCCTGCTTTCTATGAATTGAAGGAAGGCGAAGACGTTAAGCTTAAAGTGGCCGACATCATGGATACCGATGGAGATTGTGAATTCATTCGTTATACCTATAATGAGGAAGGGGCGTTGGTGTCGAAGGAAAATATAATCAAGGGCAAGGTGGACGAAGGCGAGGAATACGTGTACAGCGACCATAAGGTGGTGTCTACGATGTACGAAATGAATAGTAAAGGCAATCGTTACCTCTATTACCAAAACGTCTACGAGAAACTGGCAGACGGCACCCAGCAGCATACTCAGTGGGAGCTGGATGGCTCAGCGGATAAGATAGAAGGAGGTAGACGTACGGAAACAACGCCCGATGGCTGGATTAGAACCTATAAGTACGACCTCAAGCAAAAGACTTTCGTCTTGCAGGAAAGTCGTGTGGGAACGGTCAGCGAGACCTTGCCCGATGGTACGAGCGTGCAGACGGAGTTCCAGCAAGAGGGTGACAAGGCTGTGCCGACGCGTAAGACCGAAAACAAGGTGACTAAGGATGGGAATGTACGTACTACGATCGATGCAGCCTATCGTTGGAATGCTGACAGCCAGAGCTGGGAGGGTGAGTACAAGAACCTTACCATGGACGTGGAAGTAGCCAATGCTTACATCGAACCTTCTCTGGAGGCTTATTCCTATTATGACGATGAGTATTGGTATCTTAAACCGGAGAAAATGGTTGCCTCAGCAGGCTTCAGCAGCATTCAACACGATGTAACCATCTCTTATGAGTGGGACGCAGCGACCAAGCAATGGAAGACCGACCATCTGAAACCGGAAGAAGCTTTGACTTTCACTCAACCCGACGCAAACACTTATCAATTCGTTACGCGTGAGTGGGATGAGGGCGAAAAGCGCAAGGAGTATCTGTATCAAGTAGACGCGAAGCATCGCTTGCTGGTGAAGAGTGAAGCTGAATTGAAGGACGGGGAAGAATATCGTCGGACGCAGGCTTACTCCTATGATGAGCGAGGCAGACTGGTGAAGGCAGTTGACAAAAATCAGGAGAATGACGATACAAGCGAGTTCGTACACCACTTCTACTACACCACCTTGCAGATATTCCCGACTGCCGAAGGCATCGAAGAAGCGAAGGCAGTGGATGCAGGTTTGCGCATTGAGGGTCGCCAGGTAGTAGCTGCCGACAGTCAGACGCTCATCACACTTTACACAGCCGATGGCCGTCAGGTTGCGACGGGTCGGGGTCGGGTAGAAGTGCCTGCCGCCGGTATCTATGTAGCCCGTACGGCGAAGGGTAGCTGTAAACTGTTGGCTCGATAAACATTTTGTCTGCATTAATATCATTAAAAGCTAGTGTTATGAGCAAAGTATTTTATTTGTCAATTATCTTTTTTCTGTCTTTGATGAATTTGTCTGCTCAAGTTGTCGCAGATACAACCGTTGTGGACAGTTTGGGAGCATCGTCGGAGAATCTTCTACAGCAAAAAGTAGATTCGTTAGATCGCGTGATGAGCCATTTAGAGAGTCAATCCAAGGAAGAGGCTGCCGAACAACTTCTTGCTAAGAAGTGGAAGCGTAAGAAATACCGTTCGATAGCCTTCGTTAAGCAAACTTTGACTGAGCAGTCAGACGAGCCGTGGAAGTGGAAGAGTGACTTTGGTGTTGCAGTTACTATGGGACGTACCTATTACTTACATCATAAGCCTTTGTTCGGCATGCTGAAGTTCGGTATTGATTGGACCTATTTTGACGTGAACTATGCCAAGTATTCCAGCCCGGAGATGGTTACTGCTCCCTTTGATGAAGAAGTAGGCTTTCCGCCTATTTATGGTGATGAAGGAGGCGAGGGGGATATGGATTTGGGCTGTCATCAATTGGAAATCGGTATGCAGGTTGGTCCGAGCGTAACGATTAATCCTGTGGATCATCTCATGGTTAACGGCTATTTTCGTTTTGCTCCCTCTGCTTCGGGCATTGTCATTAACGAAGAGGCCAGTATTAACTACGCCTCCTTCTTTACAGCGGGCGGTTCTGTGTCATATAAGCTCATCTCTTTAGGCGTAGAGGCGCGTTGGGGTAAGGCTAAATATAAGAATTACAGTTTTGCCGATGACTACGAAGAAGGTTTCGATGAGGAAGATTTTATGGGGTCTGATGTCATCAGTAAGTCCAAAAAGAATTACAAGACCAGCAGTGTCCGCTTCTTTATCAGTTTCCGTTTTTAAGTAATCCATTAAAACATAAGAACAATGAAATGTCGACAGTTATTCAGAATAAGCTGGATGATGTTGTTTGCCAGCTTGTTAAGCTTCACTGCTTGTGAAGATGATGAAGTGACCGATGTGCCGAGTGTCGCCTTGCCTACTGAGAATATGACCTATGGTAAGTTTGAGGCAGAGCCGATGGCAAAGTATGCTGCTAAGTTTTCTACAAACGACCCCAGTGCAGAGTTTGCCAGCATTGAGTTTCTTGGTGACAATACTTACGTGATTACGCCACAGGGACTCTCGCCAGCCGTGGCTAAGGCTGTGCGTGTGAGTTGTGTGCGGGGTGAGTTCGGATTTAAGTTCACAAAGCGTAGTCCGCGCAGATTGGGTAGAAACAATTATGCCGACCCTTATATTCGTGGTACTTATACGGTTGATCAGAACAACCATTACGTTCTTGACAACAAAGACGTTTGCGAAGTGTCCCCCCAACCCGATGGACAGTACGTTCTGACTTATACTCATCGTGAGACAGGTCGTACGAGTACGGTCTATTGTGATAAAGCCACAGCCATTGCAGACAAAGCCTCTTTGAGTCTGTGTCGCACTTGGCGACATAAGGCAAGTCATAGCTGGAGCTACGTGAATGGTATTGAGGCCTATTATGAACGGGTAGATGGTAGTGATTATGGCGAATTGCGCGAAGTGACCTTTACTCCCTATGGTACCT
>ENA-OZRW01000035-OZRW01000035.1-human-gut-metagenome-genome-assembly--contig:-NODE-35-length-15840-cov-4.128857_pt1 | contig 15840 bp, 18 predicted proteins | sample MGYA00243271_ERZ653949 | MGnify/ENA primary metagenome ERZ653949 (study PRJEB26926, sample SAMN06164710) | human gut metagenome | biome: ENVO:00009003; feature: ENVO:2100002; material: ENVO:00002003... | reverse complement strand
CCCGCCGTGCTCTGCTCACTGGCTTCGGCCAGCTCACCGGTCACGTCACGGATCTGAACGCCCAGCGGCTGGGGACCGACTACTTCGAGGTCACATGGCACGCCGGAGCTCGTCCGGATCACGCTGCATGGCAGGGCAAGGTCTACACCAAGGAGCAGCTGACAACCAAGTGCGGCCTGGGCACCGGCCCGGGCCTGCTGGGCTGGAACTGCCGCCACACCTACTATCCCTTCATCCCCGGAGTGAGCGAGCGGCTCTACACCGACGAATGGCTGGAGGAGCAGAACGCCAGGGAAAACACTCCGCGCCGCTTCCGTGGCAAGGAGTACACCACCTACGAGGCCACTCAGAAGCAGAGGCAGATGGAAACAGCTATGCGGGCCCGGCGTGAGCAGGTGCAGCTCCTTCGTGCTGGAGGGGCTGACAAGGAAGACATCACCATCGCCCGGTGCAAGTACCAGGCCCAGCTGGAGCAGTACCGCAGCTTCTCGAAGGCGATGGGCCTGGATGAGCAGACGGAGCGCATCTACACGGGACGCACCACGGGCAGAATTTCACCGAGCCCGCAGGTCTACGCGCAATGGCAGGCCGAGCAGGCAGCCAAAGCGGCCAACCGTGCGAAAGAACGCGCCGAGAAGCAACGCAGAGCGGCCCAGGACGCAGCTCAGAAGGGAGCAAGCACATGATCCAGATAAACGTCAAGGACACCGGGATCACCGTCTCAGGGCACGCACAGCGGCTCCCTGGGGCGTCTCCCGGGCATAACATTATTTGCGCCGGCGTCTCGGCACTGACCCTCACACTGATCGAGGGGCTGCGCGAGGTGGCGGGCATCGAGATCCAGGAGAGCGTCAGACCGGGCAGCACTGTCATCAGCTGGCCGGATCTGAATGAGATCGGCCGGGCGCTGGTCCGCACTTATGTCCTGGGCCTGGAAGGCATCCGGGACAGCTATGGAGAAATAACGATAATTTGAGCGCCGCGAGGCGCTTTTATTATGAGCAGACGCCGGGCTCTGAGCCGGCGGGAATGTTCACGACACATTACAAAAACGGAGGAATGACCCAATGAAAAAGTATTTTAACCTTCAGCTCTTTGACAACGGCGGCGAGGGCGGCTCTGGCGGAGGCCAGGGTGGAAACGCTGGGGACGGCAACGGCAGCCAGGGAAATGCCGGGAATAATGGAGGCACTGGAGGCTACAGCTTCCAGCAGGCCGAGGAGATCGCCCAGGCTCGTGCAGAACGCGCCGAGAAGGCCGCTCTCAGCTCCTACTTCAAACAGCAGGGCATGAGCGAGGAGGAAATCAACCAGGCGATCAAGGACTTCAAGGCCAACCGAGAGAAGCAGCGCCCCAATGTGGACGCCATCATGAGAGAGCGCGATGACGCGCTCGCAGAACTGGCTCAGATGAAGAACAGCCAGACTCTCGCCCAGAAGGGCGTCCGCGCCGAGGACACTGACTACGTCATGTTCAAGATCGCGGCCCTGATGAAAGAGGACAGCAAGCTCGACTTCGAGAAGGCCGCCACCAAGTTCCTGAAAGAAAACCCCCGCTTTGCTACCAGCGGCAGCGGGTCCTACCGCGTGAAGACCGGCACGGAAAGTTCCGGTGCGGGCAGCGCTGGAAACCAGAACAGCAACGACTTCATCAACGCTGCCATCCGCAGAAAAGCGGGCCGCAACTAACAAAATTATGGAGGAATAACCACATGAAAAAGTATTTTAATCTTCAGCTTTTTGAGACCGACGCCCAGATCATTGACAGAACTGGCGCCGAGTCTCTGATCCCCGAGGACCGTGCTGCGGAAATCATCCAGGGCGCCATCGCTCAGTCCGCTGTCCTCTCCATGGGCCGCCGTCTGGCCAATATGACTGCAGCCCAGACCCGTCTCCCTGTTCTGGATGCTCTGCCTATCGCCTACTTCGTGAACGGCGACACCGGTCAGAAGAAGACCACCAGACAGGCATGGGACAAGAAGACCATCATCGCCGAGGAGATCGCGGTCATCGTTCCCATCCCCGAGGCAGTTCTGGACGACGCTGACTACGACATCTGGGGCGAGGTCCGTCCTCGTATCCAGGAGGCTTTTGGCCAGGTCATCGACGCCGCCATCCTGTTCGGCACTGACAAGCCCGCAACCTGGCGTGAGGGTCTGGTGCCTTCCGCTACTACTGCCGGCGCAGTGAAGCAGATCTCTGCTGATCTTTACACTGACCTGCTCGGCGAGGGCGGCATCATCTCCAAGGTGGAGGAGTCCGGCTACTTCGTGTCCGGCCATGTGGCCGACATCGGTATGCGTGCTAAGCTGCGCGGCCTGAAGGACGGCAACGAGCGTCCTCTGTTCCTGAACTCCATGCAGCAGGCCGGCAACTATACCCTGGACGGCTCCGCCATCCAGTTCCCTCGCAATGGCGCCTTCGACAAGACCAAGGCCCACATGATCTCCGGCGACTTCTCTCAGCTGGTGTACTCCATCCGCCAGGACATCACCTTCAAGCTGTTCACTGAGGGCGTCGTGCAGAACACTGACGGCACCATCGCCTACAACCTGATGCAGAACGACATGGTGGCCCTTCGTGCTGTCATGCGTCTGGGCTGGGAGATCCCGAACCCTGTCAACGCCATGGCCAAGGAAAAAGCGAAGCGCTTCCCGTTCGCCGTGCTGACCCCCACCAGCATCTAAGTAAAGGAGGTGCAGCCTGATGTACGTCTCCTATGATTTTTACAAACAGACCTTCGGGAACACGATCCCCGAGGCTGACTTCTCCAAAGTCGAGGCCAAGGCGGAGGCGGTCATCGGCTACCTGACCTATATCAACGGGGACATCTTCGCCAAAGAGGACAACCGCGTGAAGCTCGCGGTCTGCGCTGCGGCGGAGGTCGTCCATTATCACAACAACCAGGCCAGCGCAAACGGCAACCAGGCTGCAGGTGTGAAAAGCGAAACCAACGACGGCTACTCCGTGACCTACATCACAGAGGGCCAGGACGGCCAGACCGCTGAGGAGCTGCTCCGCAAGAAGATCCTCGAAGCGGCCCGCGTCTACCTGCTGCCGACCGGATGGCTGAGCCGATCCCTGAAGGGAGGCTGCCGCCATGTATGTGCAGACTGCGATAACAGTCTTTAATAAACGCCTGGGCGCTGATCGGCGCGAGGTCTACTTCCCGACCTGCATCCGCAGCGCGTCCTTCCTGGAGAACAAGAGCTCCGGCCACTCTACGGACGGAGCTCACTCCCAGAGCCTCGCCTACAAGTTGAGGATCCCGCTGGGAGCGAAGATCCAGGACGGCCGGAGCTATGTCCCGGCGGATAAGTTCCGCCAGCTGGGCGAGGATGCAGCTGCCAAGGCGTGGACGCTCCAGACCGGCGACTATGTGCTGCCTATGGCGACCGAGCTGACGGCTCCGGTCGATCAGAAGCAGATGGAGGCGCTCGGCCATCTGATCTACGTCAAGGAGTACGCGGACAACACCATCAGAGGCTCGGCCGCCGTGAAGCACTGGCGGATCGGAGGCGAATAATGGCGTTTAAACCCATCACTAACCCCAGGGGCGCTATCGTCCGGGGAAAGAACGGCAAGGCCGAGCTGATCTGGAACGCCGGCTGCGCCCCGAGAATGAACGAAATGCTCAGCAAGAAGCAGGAGATCATCGACAGTGAAGTGCTCAGGCTCTGCGCTCCGATGGTTCCTAAACGCACCGGCGCCCTGGAGCGATCCGGCACGCTGGGCACCGTCATCGGCTCCGGCGAGGTGCAGTACATCGCACCATACGCCCGCCGGCAGTATTACAACACCAGCCCGACCCGCAGCTACGACTCCAGGCGTGGCGGTATGTGGTTTGAGCGAATGAAAACCGCACACAGGACGCAGATCCTGAAGCTGGTCAACAAGTAAAGGAGGTCCGACATGGTCAAGTCAATCATCGAGGGCGTCGCTGACTTCTTCAAGGACTGCCCTCTCCTCAATGCCGGAGTGTTCCGCGTGGACGCCCTGGGAGACGAGCCGCAGGAGTACACCATCGAGACGGGGATCTTCAACCCGATCATCGAGACATACATCGACGGCAGCTCTGACCGGCGCTACCAGTTCAACTTCGGCAGCCGGGAGTATTACAGCATGGACCGGCTCCAGAACATTGCCAACAGCACCTTCTACGAGGACTTCGCCAACTGGGTCGAAGCTCAGGAAGCTGCCGGCAATTTTCCGGAGCTGCCGGAAGGTATGCACCCGGAACAGCTCAGCGTGCTCTCGTCTGGCTATATGTTCGACGAGTCCATGAGGAATGCACGCTACCAGATCCAGTTAGAACTCATCTATCACAAGGAGGCATAAGCACATGAAAAAGATCAACCTTCAGCTCTTTGACGAGAGCCGTGCTGCCCTGCTCCGCAATGCCATCGCGGACTATGCCGAGATCGACGGCACCTACGAGCTCATGGGCACCGGCTTCACCACTCTGGACGAGAGCCCCAACGCACAGACCGACAGCGAAACCTACATCAACGAGAGTACCGCGTCCACCGACATCACCGGCTACGAGACGGAGTTCTCCTATGAGTTCCGTCTGATCCCTTCCCAGAAGGCGATCTATAAGCTCTGGAAGATGGGCCGCGACCATGCGACCGGCACTGACGCCCAGCTGAAGTACGTCCGCGTCGAACTGTTCAACCCCATCGGCGAAGCTACTGAGGCCGCTGCCGAGTTCACCGCCCGCCTGTTCACTGTGGCCAATGAGGTCAGCGACAACTCCGGAGCAGGCGGCGAGAAGATCAGCGTCTCCGGCACGCTTCACGCGGTCGGCGATCCTATCCAGGGCAAGTTTGACACCGTGAGCAAGAAGTTCACGGCGGGCACTTTCGCCGGTAAGTACGACACCCCCGTCGCGTAAACAAGTAAACACTGGATCCGTACTACTGGCCCAGCGAGGGCAGTGAGCGACCAGGCACCAGCAGGCGCAACGGTGCAGCCTGCTGGCGCTCTTTTTATAGCACCGACCAGAGGAGGACAACAGAATAATGGAATTGATTATTAACGACGTGAAACTCGAAGGCGATCTGATGGACGCGGACTTCATGGAGAAGTTCGAGCAGTCCATGATCAAAATGCGCGACACGGCTCAGGCCAAAAAGCGCGAGAACTTCCCGACCGCTGCGGCCAACTACCGCGCCCAGTGTGAGATGGTCAATGTGTGCTTTGACGAGATTTTCGGCGCCGGGACGGCCGACAGGCTCTTCCACGGCAAGATGAACGTCATGGAGCACCTGAAGGCCATCGAGAAGGTCAGCGAGTGGGCTGCCAGTGAGCGGAAGACGCTCAACGACTTCACCAACCGCTACACCCAGCGCCAGCAGGCTGCCACCCGGCAGATGCAGACCGCGCAGTTCGTCTTCCAGCAGCACGGTCACGGCAAGGGTAAAAGACAATGAACCTTCTGATCGACGGCCTGCCTGAGGAGGTCGAGATCGCGGGCCAGCTGGTCCCGATCACCACGGACTTCCGCACGGGGATCCTGTTCGAGGAAGTCCTGCAAGACGGCCAGCTCGATGACCTGGAGAAACTCAGGACCGCGCTGGATCTCTACTTCCCGGGCGTCGTCTTCGATGGCGACGTGCTCGACGAGGCGATCAGCAAAATGATCTGGTTTTATCGCTGCGGCACGGATCCCGCTGAGACGACGGAAGAAGACGCCACGGACAGCAGCGACAAGGATCCGCCTTTTTCCTACGAGTACGACGCCGACTATATTTACTCCGCGTTTATGCAGGCCTACGGCCTGGATCTGGCGCGGCATCCCCTCCACTGGTGGCAGTTTCGAGCGCTTTTTCGATCGCTCCCTGAAGAGACTCAGCTGGTCAAAATCATCGGCTACCGCACGATGAAGATCCCGGCCAAGGCGTCCAAGGAGCAACGGCAGCATTATGAGCACCTGAAGCGCGTCTATGCGCTCCCTCAGTCGGCTGACCGGCAGCAGCTTGAAAGTGACCTGAACTCTCTACTCATGAACGGCGGCAACCCTGCCGTCCTTTTGACAGGAGGAGAAGGTCATGGCATCAGACGGAACTCTGAAATTTGATACAAGCCTGGACACTGGCGGCCTACAGTCCGGCATGGGCAAGGTCGCGAGCGTCGCTCAGCAGGCGCTGGGCGTATTCACCGGCCAGATGATGACCAGAGCGGTTGATGCTCTGGCCAATCTCGGCAAGTCAGCTCTCGACAGTGTGGGGCAACTGGAGCAGAACGTCGGAGGCGTGGAGACGCTCTTCGGCGATGCAGCTGACGCGGTCATCGCGTCGGCAGATCGGGCCTACCAGACGGCGGGCATGTCTGCCAATGACTACATGAGCACGGTCACGAGCTTCTCGGCGTCCCTGCTCCAGTCCCTCGGCGGAAATACCGAGGAAGCGGCCAAAGTGGCCGACATGGCCATCATCGACATGGCCGACAACGCGAACAAGATGGGGACGTCCATGGACATGATCCAGAACGCCTACCAGGGCTTCGCGAAACAAAATTACACGATGCTGGACAACCTGAAGCTCGGCTACGGCGGCACCAAGACCGAGATGGAGCGCCTCCTGGCTGATGCTGAAAAGCTGACCGGCGTCAAGTATGACATTAACAACCTGAACGACGTCTACCAGGCGATCCACGCGGTCCAGGAGGAAATGGGGATCACCGGCACCACGGCCAAAGAGGCCGCGAGTACGCTGGAGGGCTCCATGGCTTCGGCCAAGGCTGCCTGGGACAACTTCATGAACGGATCCGGCGACGCGGACCAGCTGGCGGACGCCTTCGCCACGGCAGCGGACAATATCGTCAAGAACCTCGCCGAGATCATTCCGCGCTTCGCTGAGACGCTTCCAGCGCTCGGCAGCACCATTATTGTGCAGATCCCGGGTCTGGTGGCTGCCATCGTTCCGGCCGTGCTCTCAGCAGGCCAGAGCGTTCTGAAACAGCTCCAGGACGCGGTCCTGGACTTCGACTTCGCCGGAACAGCTGACAAGGTCATCCAGATGATCATGGGCTTCATCGAAGGCGACGGACTGGGCTCTCTCCTGGACACTCTTGTCACAATTTTCACCGGCATCGTGAATGGCATCAGCTCCATGCTGCCGTCGCTTCTGCCTGCGCTGATCGAGCTGATCAGCTACGTTGTGACCTCACTCCTGGACCAGCTGCCCGCAATCCTCGACTGCGCGCTGGAGCTGATCCTCGGTCTGGCTCAGGGCATCCTTGCGGCGCTTCCCGTACTGATCGAAGCACTGCCGGAGGTCATCAGCTCCATCGTGGAGTTCCTGATCTCGGCCGTCCCGCAAATCATTGACGCCGGCATCGAGCTTCTGATGGCACTGGTGGACGCCCTGCCTGTCATCATCGACGCGCTGGTGGACGCCCTGCCTCAGATCATCGAGGCCACCGTGACGGCTCTGATCGCCGCAGCACCCCAGATCGCGAAGGCTGGCATCAAGCTCCTGGGGGCCCTGATCGAAGCCATCCCAGTCATCGTGGTCGAGCTGGCGAAGGCCGTGCCGGACATCGTCGCGGCCATCATCGACGTGCTGGCCGAGCTTCCCGGTCTGATCGGTGAAATCTTCGCCGAGATCGTGACGGACCTCGTCGAGTGGGGCCAGCAGATGCTCAGCAATGCCTCCACGGCCATGAGCAATATGCTCAGCCAGGTCAACAGCATCATCCAGGAACTCCCTGGCAAGATCTGGACGCACCTGGTCAATGCGGTGAACAAGGTCATCGCCTGGGGCCAGCAGATGGTCTCCAACGCTTCGACCGCAGCGAGCAATATGCTCAGCAAGGTCAACAGCATCATCCAAGAGCTGCCCGGAAAGATCTGGACGCACCTGGTCAACGCTGTCAATAAAGTGGTGGCCTGGGGCCAGCAGATGGTCTCCAACGCTTCGACCGCAGCGAGCAATATGCTCAGCAAGGTCTCCAGCACGCTCCAGCAGCTCCCGGGCAAGGTCTGGGACTATCTGAGCCAGGCGGCCCAGAAGGTCGTCACCTGGGGCACACAGCTGGCCCAGAAGGGCGCCGCAGCGGCGACCCAGCTGTTCAACTCCATCGTCAACGGGCTCAGCAGCCTGCCAAGCAAGATGGCGGAGATCGGCAGCAACATCGTCAGCGGCATCTGGAACGGCATCAGCTCTGGCTGGAACTGGCTGACGAACAAGGTCAGCAACCTGGCCAACAGTCTGCTGGACGCCGCGAAAGACGCCCTCGGCATCAACTCCCCGTCCAAAGAGTTCGCGGACGAGGTCGGCCGCTGGATCATGCCCGGCGTGGGCAAGGGCCTGGACAAGTCCATGCCTGCAACGCTGAAGGACATGAAGGCCAAGGCCGGCGAGCTCGTCAGTGCCATGCGGGCCGAGATGTCGGCAAGCGTCGGCCAGCTCTCCGTCGGAGCTTCGCACGCTGCGGGGCTGAGAATGGCGGGCGCCGGCACTACCGTCTACAATGACAATCGCATGGAGCAGAGCAACACCTACAACGTGCCCGTGGCTACTCCTTCCGAGGTGGCCAAGAAGCAGCGTGAGGCTCTGCGTAACATGGTCGGAGGTGTGAAATGACAGTAAACACATTAACCATCGAGCTGACCTGCAACGGCAAGACCCTCAAAATGGGGCCGGGCCAGGACATTGACATCACTGCCGTGTCCGGCCTGGAGGCCTCCGAGGTGGAGATCAGCACATCAGACAACGCCCTGGTGGACGGGGCGTCTGTCGATGGCAAGAAGATCAAACCAAGGCCGATCCACATCGAAGCCAGCTTCAGAAGCAGCAAGAACAACCCGGAAAACCGGGCCAAAGTAATCAAGTTTTTCAACCCGAAGTACACCGGCAAGGCGCTCATCACCAACATGGGCGTCAGCCGCAACATCGAGTACGAGCTGGAGGGCTGGACCTTCGCAGCATCGAAGAACATGGACAGCAAGCTGAAGATCCTGGTGGATCTGATCTGTCCGGACCCGTATATGCTCAATGTGGACAACTTCGGCAAGAACATGGCGAACATCACGCCGCTGTTCTCTTTCCCCTGGATCTCCCTCCGCAAGAGGATGGAGACGGGCAAGCTGGACTACAAGCCGGAAGCCCGTGGCCTTCTCCTGGGTGGCAACACTGCCGGCTACAGAACGCTGAAGAAGGAGGTCGTGCTGAGCAACGACGGAGACGTCCCGACCGGTGTCCAGATCCAGTTCATCGCGACCAGGGGCACCGTGGTCAACCCTAAGATCACGAACACCGGCACGGGCCAGTTCATGCGCGTGAGTGTCACGATGCAGACCGGCGACGTGCTTCTCATCGACACCAACGACCGGCACCAGGTCATCACTCTGAACGGCGTCAACTACTACCAGCGCATCGACCGCCGGAGTGAGCCCTTCAAGCTGGAAGTGGGCGACAACTATCTGGAGTACGACGCGGATGAGAATTACACCAACCTGGACGTCAATCTGTTCTACACTCCGAAGTATCTGGGGGTGTAGCGTATGAATTTGATCATCCTCGACCAGAACTTCGACACGCTGGGCGTCGTCAGCGTGTTCAATACGCTCATCTGGGACCGGCGGTACTACGCCTCCGGTCTGTTCGAGCTGCACACTCCCGCCGAGTTTTTCACGCTGATGAACACCGGCCGCTATCTCTACCGGAACGACCGGGACGAACTGGGCGTGATCCGCGAGGTCAACTTCGCGAGAGACGCCAAAGGCACCCGGACAGCCTACTGCAAGGGCTACTTCTCTGAGGAACTCCTGAACGGCCGCGTGCTCAACACTCAGATCAGCCTCACCGGCACGCCGGAGGTCATCGGCCGGAAGATGGTGGACCGCTACGTGATCAGCCCGACCGATGCCGGCCGGAAGATCTCCCAGGTCAAACTGGGCGAGCTGAAGGGCATCGGCGCGAGTGTCACGGTTACGGCTACCGGCGACAACCTGGGCGACAAGCTCTATGAAATCGAGAAGACCCAGGAGCTCAGCCACCGGCTGCGCTACGACTACCTGAACAACGACCTCGTCTTCGAGGTGTGGAAAGGCAAGGACAGAACGGACGACCAGACTGAGAACAGCTGGGCCATCTTCTCGGACAGCTTCTACAACGTCAAGAACGCCGTCTACGACCGGGATGAGTCCGAGTATAAGAACTTCGCCTACGTCGCCGGCGAGAGAGAAGGCTCCGCCCGTGTCATCGTGGAGGTGGATCTCCGCAGCAGTGCGGACGAGGAGCGCCGGGAGCTCTACGTGGACGCCCGGGATCTCCAGAGCACCTACCAGGACGACGCCGGCGACGAGCACACGTACACGGCCGACCAGTACAAGGCGCTGCTTCGTCAGCGTGGTCTGGAGAAGCTGGCCGAGTACCAGAAGATCGAGACCGTCAACGGCGACGTGGATCCCAACGCCAACCTGACCTACGGCGTGGACTTCGACCTGGGCGACCTCTGCACCTACCGCTACGCAGACGTCGGCATCGAGACCACCAAGCGGATCACCGAGATCCAGGAGGTCTACGAGGGCAGCAAGCAGACCCTCTCCGTCGTCTTCGGCAATGACCAGATGACCAGCATCACGAAAATCATCCAAAGGGAGGTATTTTAACATGGCCATGAGATACGGCTATTTTGACTCGGAGATCACCGGCGTGGACTCCGAGGGTATGCCTATTTTTGACAGAGCAGAGACGTCGGAACTGTTCCGCCTGCTCTTTTCCAAACTGCTGACCAATGGCGTGCTGGCCAAGCCTGCCGACTGCTTCAAAGTGCTGGCAGGCGACACCGGCCTGAGCGTCACGGTCCGCCCTGGCTTCGGCCTGATCAACGGCGCCTTCGCCTATGATCCCGCCCCTGCCACTTTCCAGCTGGCCGCAGCTCCAACGAGCTACAGCCGCATCGACCGCGTCGTGCTGCGCTGCAACTACCTGGAGCGCCTCTGCGAGATCATCGTGAAGACCGGCACGGCAGCGACAACGCCCCAGGCTCCGGAGCTCATCCAGCCCGTCAGCGGCGACTACTACGAGCTGGGCCTGGCAAATGTAACGGTCAGCGCCAACCAGACCGTCATCACTCAGAGCTCCATCAACGACACCCGCCCCAACAGCGCAGTCTGCGGCTACATCACCCAGTTCATCGACAGCATCGACACCGAGGCCTTCTATGACCAGTTCAATGCCTTCTATGCTGAGTTTGTGGCCAAGTCCAACGCCAGCTACTCCCAGTTCGAGCAGATGGCCAGGGCAGCCTATGACGGCTTCACGGCTGCCATCGACGAATACATCGAGGCGCTGGAGACCAAGGGCAACACAGATCTGACCGCCGTCACGGAGGCCATGAAAGAGTTCCAGCGCACCAGCCAGAACGCTTTCAACGAGTGGTTTGCCACCGTGCAGGGCCTTCTGGACGAGGACGTCGCCGGCAGGCTCATCAACAAGACGAGCGATCTGGACGAGCGCCTGACCGCTCTGGAATACATGATCATCCACAACGATCTGTTCACTCACGTCGTTGACGATGACGGCAACCCGATCCTGGACGACGATGGCAACGCGATCATCGGCGACTGGAAATATAAAACCGCATAAGGAGGCACATTATGCAGATTGACGTAACAAACGGCAAACGCTTCACAGAGTACGACGCGCTGGCTGCCGTAGCCAGCGGGGAGGACGCTCTCCTGGTACGACTCGCAGACGGCACAGGTGTCAAGAGGATCCCTATCAGCGCCATCAAGGCCTTCATCAATGGAGACCTGGACACGCTGGAGACTGAGGACAAGACCAGCCTGATCGCTGCCATCAACGAAGTCTTCGGCCTGGTAGGCACCAACGCCCAAGACATCAAAGCCCTGAAGGAGCTGACCACAATGCTCGGCCAGACCGGTGCGTCCAGGGCCAACTCCTTCATCTATGAACACGATCTCGGTGCCAGCTTCACCGCTGAGCAGTCCGCCGACATTCGTGCTGGCAAGTTCGAGAAGGTCCGCACCGGCGGCTACTGGACCATCAACAGCCGAAAATACTGGGCCGCCCATGCTGACTATCGTCTGCACTGTGGGGACACAGAGCTGACTGCTCATCATATGCTGGTCATCCCCGACAAGTCCTTCTATAACGGCGTGATGAATGACACTAACGTCACGACCGGCTCCTACTACGGCAGCAAGATGAAGACCTCCGGCCTGGCCAACGCTTTGGCCACTGTCAAGGCTGACTTCGGCGCAGACCACATCCTGACTCACAGGGCCCTCCTGGCCAACGCTGTCAGCAATGGCGTCAGCTCCGGCTGGGCATGGTACGACAGCCAGATCGACCTGATGAACGAACACATGGTCTACGGCTCCTACGCATGGGGCGGCGGAGTGCAGAACGGCCACGACACGGGCATCGACAAGAGCCAGCTGGCTCTGTTCCAGGCACGCCCGGATCTGATCACGAACAGAGAAAACTGGTGGCTGAGAGACGTCCGGTCGGCGACGGATTTCTGCTTTGTCTCCGACAACGGTAATGCCGCCTACTGGAACGCCTCGAAATCCATCGGCGTCCGCCCGGCTTTCCTGATCTATTGATCAAAAATCCCGGCCCCTCGTGGGCCGGGTAAATCTAATCAAGGAGATAAGATAGCGTGTCAGACATCCCCAAAAGTAAAAGAGCATATTCCAACCTGGAAGCGCACCACAAGGCGCTGGAGATCCGCAGGAAGATCGCGGTGGAGCTCCTGGCCAGCTTCGCCTACAGCGAGAAAAAGCTGGAGGAAGCCGTCCGGAAGCAGACGCAGCACATCCAGGACCCTGAGCATAGGGCGGAGGCCGCCCAGGCCATCCGCAACCTGGAGGAAGACTTCGCCTGCTGGTTTATCAAGCGCCACCGCGACCGGGTGGACGACCTCTGTTGCGACATCGCGCAGCATCTCAGAGGCGCCAATACCATCTGGCCGACCTACCACTTCGAGTACAAGGACAGGCGTGGCGAGCTAAACCAGGCGCTGAAGTGCTGCAACAAGCTCCAGGACGAGCTCCAGTACATCGCCGAGTCGCTGCCAGCAGACAAGAACAAGTATATGGACATCGTGCTGGAAGTCGAGGCCCTGTTCAACATGATCAAGGCACTGCGGCAGTCTGACAACCGTTTCCTGAAGCATCTGAAAGACTAAGAATATAGGGTGTCCTCTGTACGGACCGTCCAGTCGGCGACGAATTTCTGCAATGTCAACAACAACGGTAATGCCAACAACTGGAACGCCTCGAACTCCATCGGCGTCCGCCCGGATTTCACAACTGCACAAAGTCATCGGGCAAGTTCCCGCGTGCAGCAATGGGAAAGGAGAGGCCATCCTTCCAGCGGAAGCTGGTAAATGCTAACCAGGACGCTCCCGGTCACGACCGATGGGGCTATCGCGTGGTTTTTATATGACTGTATATTTTGATGCTAATAACATTTATGACGCCGGGACCAAGGCAATGCAAAGCAGCAAGTTCAAACACGGCACCCAGCTGTTCGAGATGAACCACCTGCTGACCACTGCCCACATCCGGCGGGGCTTTATCACCGGCAACTACAAGCCGGATCCAGGCAGCAAGTTCCCGATCAACGAGCGCGGGCATCCGCGCTACATAACCAGTAACACGATGGTGGACAAGACGGTCAACCATCTGCTCTGCGACGAGGTGCTGACGCCGTCCATCAGCAAGTACCTGATCTATGACAACGGCGCCTCACAGAAGGGCAAGGGTGTGGCTTTCCACCGTCGCCGCTTCGAGGCTCGACTGCATCAGTATTTCATGCAAAACGGCACAAACGAGGGTTACATCCTCCTGGTGGACTTCTCCGGCTATTATGCCAACATCCCGCATGACAAGTGCCTGGAGGTGCTCCAGACGTTCCTGGAGCGCGAAGTCGAAGATCCGGAGACGCTGGCCATCACTGAGATGCTGCTGCCGCTCATCTTCAAGACCTTCGAGCAGGACGTCTCTCGCTTCACTGACGAGGAGATCGAAGCGATGATGGCCGGAAAAATCGACCCGATGCTGAACTACGGCGTGGATCCAGCGCTCCTGACCGGCGAGAAAATGCTCCGGAAGGGTGTGGACATCGGCTCCCAGCCTTCGCAGAACATCGGCATCGTCTACCCCTACCGGCTGGACAATTATGCCAAGATCGTCAAGGCGGTCAAAGGATACGGCCGTTATACCGATGACTCCTACGCAATCGCCCGGACCCGGGAGGAGCTGCTGGAACTTCTGGACGGTCTGGAGAAGGAGGCGAAAGAGTATGGGCTGATAATTAACCGCAAGAAAACCAGGATCGTGAAATTGTCCTCGGAGTTCCGGCACCTGCAGGTGTGCTACTCCTTAACGGAGACCGGCAGAGTTATCCGGAAGATCAGCCCGAAGAACATCACAAGGGAGCGGCGCAAGCTGAAGGCCTACAAGCGCCTGCTCGATAGCGGCCGCATCGACTACGCGACGGTCGAGAACGCCTTCAAGTCCTGGCTGGGAAGTCACTGGAAGTATATGTCGCATGATCAAGTTTATAACATGAGCAGCCTCTACTATGAGCTGTTCGGAAGGAGACCAAAATGGAAAAAAGGACATGGAAGATTACACTGGCTGATGGCACATCCCTCGACGGCCTCGACCTCAACGGGAACAACTACATCAGCTCCGCCGTCGTCACCGAGGCCACCTTCGCCGGTAAGCTCTCCAGCGTGACCATCGAGGGGCCTGACGGCACCCAGACCTATCAGGACATGAAGCTGGTCCAGATCAGCAAGGTCGGCGAGAGCTACTGGTTTATCCTGGCCGAGAAGACGGCTGAGGAAGAGCAGAAGGAACTCGCCGCAGCTGCTCTGGCCACCAACGCCAACAGCATCACCGACCTTCAGCTCGCTCTGGCTGAGGTCTATGAAATGATTATCGGAGGTAAATAACTATGACTAAAGTTTACGCAGCCCTCATCAAGAAGGGGCTCAAAACCATCGACGACGTGCCCGAAAATCTGCGCGACGAAGTCCGCGCGCTCCTGGAGGAGTAAGATGATCCGGCGCTTCAGATCCTGGCTCAGAAAGGAGGTGAACAACATGGCAGTCATCTACGTCGCCCTGATCGTCAAGGGCAAGCGTACCTACGACAGCGTCCCTGACCTGATCAAGCCCCAGGTCAAGGAGATGCTGATCGACCTGGAACTGGCAGAGCTCGTCACTGAGTAAAGCCCACAATGCCCCCACGGAGATATTCGTGGGGGCATAATTCTAAGTAAATAAAAAGAAGGAAGGTACACAACATGAAAACTGGAATTTGCACAGCAGTGGGAGTCGTGGGCGGCTTCATCGCCAGCCTTTTCGGAGGCTGGGACGCAGCTCTGACCACGCTCCTGACCTTCATGGGCGTGGACTACGTCACCGGCCTCATCGTTGCCGGCGTGTTTCACAGATCCCAGAAGTCCACAGACGGCGCCCTGGAGAGTCGCGCCGGCTGGAAGGGTCTCTGCCGTAAGGGCACGACTCTCCTGGTGGTGCTGGTGGCCTGCCGCCTCGATCTGGTCACGGGCTCCACATTCATCAGAGACACGGCGATCATCGCCTTCATCGCCAACGAGACGATCAGCATTATCGAAAATGCCGGACTGATGGGAGTGCCTATCCCTGCCGTCGTGGCGAAGGCCATCGACATCCTGAAACAGAAGGCAGAGGGCGACGCTAACACCAACCCCGGCAAGGAGTAAGTCGTGAAGGCGACAGGGTCCTCCACCGAGAGGACCATCTGGAACTACTTCTGCTGCAAAGGTTTCAGCCCGGCCGGTGTGGCCGGGCTGATGGGCAACCTCTACGC
>ENA-OZRW01000015-OZRW01000015.1-human-gut-metagenome-genome-assembly--contig:-NODE-15-length-17999-cov-5.203243_pt1 | contig 17999 bp, 10 predicted proteins | sample MGYA00243271_ERZ653949 | MGnify/ENA primary metagenome ERZ653949 (study PRJEB26926, sample SAMN06164710) | human gut metagenome | biome: ENVO:00009003; feature: ENVO:2100002; material: ENVO:00002003... | reverse complement strand
CAGACCATCACCGACGACGACCTCCGTGCTATTGCCCACGACTTTGGCGTGACCCTGAACGAGAAGTTCCTCAACTGAGCCATTCTCCCCCATTTTTCTTCATCACAGCAGAACAGGCATCCTGTCCGATACCGCCAAGCGGTAACGCAGGATGCCTGTTCTGCTTTATGTTTCCCGGAACTCCATGGGCGTTTTTCCGGTGACCTGCTGAAAGACCGCGCTGAAATAATTGCGGGTGGCAAAACCAAGCTGTTCGGAAATTTCCCGGACGCTGAGCGGTGTACTTTTCAGCAGAACTTTCGCACGTTCGACCTTTGCAAACTTTACATAGTTCGTCACACTCAGACCGGTTTCTTCCTTGAATTTGTGGGTAAGGTAATATTCCGTGTAGCCCACCAGCACGGCAAGATCTTCCGCTACGATCTTTTTGTCCAGATTCATCTCGATGTAATCCACACATTTCTGGATCTGCATACTGAGGTTCGGGTTTGTCCGGTGTTTGTGGACACGTCGGATGAAATCATCGTACATCATCATTGCAAGGGGGCTCAGCTCATCCAGCGATTTTGCCGATTCTGCCGCCTGAATGTAGCTGTCCCCCAGCGAGTACGCCTCCTCCGGGGAAAGACCACCCTCAATGGCAGCACGGCACACCAGCGAGGTGAACACGATGATGGAGGTCTTACTCTGGCGTAGCACATCGCTGCTCTGTACCGGCACACCCGCACTCATACTCATACTATTGGAAAGTGCCTGCTTGTAATTCATATCTCCGGTGCGGACCATTTGCAGCATTCCCTGCTCCGCCATCCAGATCTTATGCCGGTCGTGGGGGATGGCAGAGCTTTTCAGCCGCTCCTCCTGCGCTGTGCTGCTGTTGACACAGCTCAGCTCCAGCCGCTGCCCGGTGAGGCAGTAGTGCATCATCAGCAGATAGCGGTTCATAATGGTGTTTTGCAGGGTAGGGACTTTTTCAAGAGCTTTGTATAACTGGATCGTCCATGCCACACTGATCTCCAGCTTGCTGTAATATTTCAGTCCGTCCTCGATCCCGCGCAGCGTCACATCCTGATAGAACACCGGCCCGATGACCCAGATGCGCTTCAGTTTTCCCTCTTCCTTTTCAAAGGCTGCGCCCCACAAAAGCCCCAGCGCCGTTCCCAAGGTAACGGGCACATCGTCCCGGTTCCCATGCTCCAGCATCCGCTGTTTGCAGCCGAACAGCTCAAATGCGCTGGCAAGGAATGCCTCGTCCGGGCAGTTGCTCCGCAAGAGCACACCTTGTGCATCATAGCACCATGTATAAACATTGCCGCCGCACTGAACAAGTTCGGAAAGCAGCATCATATTCTGGAGAACATCCATGTGTAACCCCTCCGGCTCATTGATAAAAACAGTATATCATACTTCCGCCGTTTTTTCCATCGAGGCCCGGAGCCAGTGCAGCAGGATGCCCGCAGAGATAGCCGCAGCGCCAACGTCTGCTATCAGGTGCGCCGCCGCAATGCCCTGCACGCCGCAAAGCGCATTCATCAGGTACAGCAGCGGAATCAGCAGCAGCCCCTGCCGCAAAAGAGAGAGCAGCACCGCACCGCTTGCCTTGCCCACAGATTGCAGCAAATTGGTTGCCAGATAGGTCAGGCCGATCACCGGGCTGCCCAGAACGAGATAAGTCACCAGCTGCGTTCCCAGACGGAAAGCGCCTTCTTCCTTGATGAACATCCTGATCAGCGCATTGCGTCCGGCAAAGCTGGCTGCTCCGGCAAGAACGCCAAAGACAACAGTCAGCAGGATCAGATTCTTCAAAAGCTGCTTCAGGCGTTTCGCGTCGCCTGCGCCGTAGCTGTACGCCAGAAGCGGCTGGCAGCCCATACAGATCGCCATGGCGATCATGCTGATGACCATGGTCGTCTTGCCTGCCGCCGCCATGGCTGCGACCGCCGCTGTGCCGTGGGTCACCAGCAGCCGGTTGCTGAAGGAGGACGCAAACCCGGCCAGCAGGCTGCTGATGCCGTTGGGCAGACCGATGGCCAGCAGCTCGCCCAGCATCTGCGGCTTTTTCAGAGCCGGGCGGAAGTCAACGGTCAGCACCGTGCCGTGCTTAACGATGTAGCGCAGGTAGCAGGCAGTCGCCACAAGGTTGCCCAGCACACTGGCGGCAGCCGCACCGCTGACACCGAAGTTCAGCACCAGAATGAACAGCGGGTCAAAAATGCAGTTGACCAGCGTGCCCAGAAGATTACCGATCATGCCCTCTTTTACTGCGCCCTCTGCACGCACCAGCATCGCCATGCTGTTGGACAGGATGAAACACGGTGCACCCAGTGCCAGAACCTGAAGATACCGCTCCGCATAGGGAAAAATTTCTGCATTGGAGCCCAGCATCCCCAAAAGCGGCACTCTGCCCACCAGCAGACCGATGCTGACCAGAACGCCCAGAAAAAAGCTGGTCCAGAAGCAGAGCGAGGAGCAGATCTTGCCCTGCTCGATCTCACCCGCGCCAAAGCAGCGCGCGATGATGGCACTGCTGCCTGCGCCAAGCATCGTGGCCACCGCCGCAAGAATCGAGAACACCGGCCCGACGACGGAGACTGCCGCCACCTGTGCGGTGTCGCCCAGACAGCCCACAAAAAACATATCTGCCATGTTGTACAGCACCATGACAAGGATAATGATGATGGAGGGCACTGCCATGGAAAAAATGGACTTCCAGACAGAGCCGGTACGGAAAAGTGCTTCGTTCTTCATGATCTCCTCCAAAAATCAACCGCACGCAGGCAGAACGAAAGCCCCGGTCATGGGGCTTTCAGAGCGGTTTCAGTCACAGGTTATCCAGCGCATCCAGCAGTGCTTTCAGTGCCGTTTCCGGCAGACCCAGCATGGAGCCGATCTTACCAAAGGTCATACCGTATGCGGCTTTTGCCTGCTGATTGTCAGCAAAGCCGGGCAAGTACTGCTCCACAACGGCTTTTGCGGCCTCGTTTTCCATCAGGGCTGCAATGGTGCTCTGGCTGTTCAGCTTGCCGTCGGTCAAAATTTCCGGGTGCTTCCAGCTGCTGACGCTCTGGTGCCCGGCAGACAGTGCACCGTCCACCGGGATGGCTGCACCGGTGATGTACCGTGCCATACCGCTGGCAAGGAAAAGTGCCAGTGCGGCGCACTCCTCCGGGTCGCCCATCCGCTTTGCCGGGCAGTCGGATGCAAAAAAGTCCATGGCCGCAGCCGGTGCATCACCGAAGATGCTGGTCTTGGTGTAACCGGGGCAGATGGCGTTGACGGTGATACCGTATTCTGCGTAATCCAGTGCCGCTGCACGGGTCATGCCCACCACGCCGAACTTGGTGGCGCTGTACAGTGCCTGTCCGCGCTGGGGTACAAGACCCGCCACCGATGCCACGTTGATGAGAAAGCCGCCCTCGCTGTGGCTCTTGAGGATGGCTTCTGCGCCGTACTTCATCCCGGCAAAGACGCCCTCGCTGTTCAGGGAGAAGATCTTCTCGTAATCCTCTACCTCATACTCATGCAGCGGTGTGCCGCCCATGCCGATGCCTGCGTTGCTGACAACGCCATCCAGCTTGCCGTAATGTGCCACCGTCTTGTCCACCAGTTCCTTGATGGCAGAAGCCTTGCTGCAATCGGTCTGGATAAAGATGGCATCGCCGCCCTTGGCGCAGATGCCGTCTGCCACAGCCTGCCCCTGCTCTGCGCTGCGAGCTGCACAAACCACCTTCATGCCGTTTTCGCCAAAGCACTCGGCAATGGCGCGGCCGATGCCGCGGCTTGCGCCGGTAACGATTGCTACCTTGCCTTTGACACTGTTGAAATCCATCATTTTCATAAAGCATCCTCCATTTTTTATTTTTCGTATTCACGAACTAGATTTGCAACTCTTAGTTGCTTATCCATCTCTATGGTGTTATAATAGCACTATGCCGCAGGGGCTGCAATCAGCAGTTTCCGGCGTGTCCGGTGTTTAAGCAACGGATCACGTTCCAAGCGTTGGTTAAGCATCCTTTACAAAATACATTGACGGAGGAATTGTATGGATATCCGGGTCAAAAAAACGAAGCGTGCCATTCAGAAAACGTTTATCGACTTGCTGCGGGAGAAGCCCATTGAAAAGATCACGGTCAAGGAAATTGCCGAACGCGCCGAGATCAACAAAACGACCTTTTATTCCCACTATGAAACGCTGGATGCACTCACCGCCGAAATGGAGCGGCAGACAGTCCAGCTCGTCTGCGACAATATGCGCGGCGCACAGCAGCTGCTGGATGAACCGGAGGCCTTTGTGCAGGAAATGTTTGCTGCTCTCCAGCAGGCAACGGATTACCTCGGTGTGGTTCCGGTATCCGCGATGAACCGCTTTACGCAGCATTTGCGGGATGCCATTCTGGAAAAAATCAAAGGTGACAATATCGAGCCGTCCCAATATGAAAATGTCGGTGCCATCCTGATTTTTGTAATGAACGGTCTTTCCGGGCTTTTGAACACCGACGCCAAACTGGCGCAAAAGCACATCAACGTAATTGCCGCCGTGGTTGCAAATGGTGTCCATGGTCTGCATCTTTCCCACTGAACCAAAACAGGCTGCGAGAAGCATCTTCCGCAGCCTGTTTTTTGCTATTGCAGCTTATTTTTCTGCGTAACTGCCCAGCACCCCAAGGCTAGGCTTTGCGGTCCGCTCCATGGTTTCACGGTTCACGGCGATCAGGCCGAACTGCATGGCGTAGCCCTTCTGCCACTCAAAGTTGTCCATCAGGCTCCAGTAGAAGTAGCCCTTCACCGGGATGCCGTCGGCGATGCAGTGCTGCACGCCGTCCAGTGCCTGCCGGATAAACGCCACACGACGGGCATCCTCGGCGGTGGCAATGCCGTTTTCGGTGACGATGAGATCGCCCTTGAATGCTTCTGCCACTTTACGGATGACGTGCTCCAGTGCCTGCGGGTAGACCTCGTAATCCATCTGGGTCAGCTCTGCGCCCTCCGGTGCCGGAAGCTGCCCCTGCGGGCCATAAAGAGTGCGGGTGTAGTTCTGCACCCCAAGGAAATCGTCCTCTTTAATGTAGGGCAGGTAGTGGGTAAACTCCTCCTGCCATGCGGCCTCGGCAAAGGCTTCGCCGCCGGGCTGTGCCTGCAAGTCGTGGAGCGAGAGGGTCAGGCCCACCTTGACTTCCGGGCAGATGGCCTTGATGGCATCCCGTGCGGCGGCATGGGCGCGCAGCACCAGCAGGTCACCCTCCGGGGTGCGCTCGCTGACAAAGATCTGGGGCTGGGGTGTGCCGAACACCTGTGCGTTTTCCATGGCGGCAAACTTCATGTTTTCCATCATCTTCTGGAAGTTCATGCCCACCTGCACCGTGCCCTCCGCAGACTTTCCGGCTGCTGCGGCATTTTTCGCAGCCTGTTCTGCCATCAGGCGGAACCGCTTGGAGATGGCGGCCAGCTGCAGGCCCATATTGGCTTCGTTGATGGTGCAGACATAGCGCAGCTCGCTGCCCAGCTGCTCCATCACATAGGTCACATATTTTTTGAAGTCCTCGACCGTGGATTCTGCTTCCCAGCCGCCCTTGCAGATGAGCCATTTCGGGCTGGTAAAGTGCAGCAGGGTGGCGATGGGCTCTACGCCCTGCGCCTTGCAGCAGGCGATGACCTTGCGGTAATGTTCGATGGCTTCCGGATCAAATTTGCCTTCCTCCGGCTCCACCCGTGCCCACTCGATGGAAAAGCGGTAGGCGTTCAGCCCGGCATCGGCCAGGAGTTTGATGTCCTCTTCGTACCGATGATAATGGTCGCAGGCAATGCCGCTGGGCTCTGTAAAGCTGGAATGGGGCAGCTGCTCCTGTGCCCAGTAGTCGCTGTTAGTATTGTTACCCTCTACCTGATGGGCTGCTGTTGCAGCACCGATGAAAAAGCCTTTTTCAAATTTCTGCATGATGGTTCTCCTTTTATCCAGAAGCAGTGTTTTCTCTTGTGCCTATTGTAACAGGTCTGTGCGGCGCAAAAAGGATAATTTTTCACGTTATTGGTAGATTTTTCGTTGAGCGAGTATAACTGCACGAATTTTTATCCTCAATCCAAGTTTTTCATCCTGCAGTATCTGTTGCATTCTGTTATTCTGGTGTCAGGAAAAGCGGAAACCGGTTCACACAAAAAGGAGGAAAATCATTATGTTCCAAAAGAAACCCAGCGCCAGTGAGGTAGACGGTGTCCAGTACCGCCGTGCAAAGCTCTGGCAGATCATCTGTTATGCCTGCAACGCCTTTGTGGGTATGAGCGTCTACTCTCTGATCGGTATGGCCAGTTATTCGGCCAGCATCGGCTACGGCATCACCACCGCAACCGTGGGTCTCATCCTGATGCTGGCCCGCATTCTGGACGGCTTTACCGACCCGATGCTGGCCTTTGTTTACGACCGCGTCAACACCCGTTTCGGCAAGCTGCGCGTTCTGCTGATCAGCGGCTACCTGATCGAAGCAGTCGGCCTGCTGTGCATGTTCAACCTGTGCTCCAGCAAGGGCTTCGGCCTGCCGGTGTTTGCCCTGACCTACATTATTTACATCATCGGCTACACCGTCACCAACATGACCGCCCAGACCCTGCCTGCCATCATGACCAACGATCCCCGGCAGCGTCCCACCATCGGGGTCTGGTCCACTGCCCTGAACTACGCCGTGCCCATGGGCATGAGCATGCTGATCTACACCGTCATCCTGCCCAAGTGCGGCGGCACCTTCAATCAGGACTTCCTCAGCACCGTCTGCACCATCGTCCTGATCATTGCCGGCATCGGCACCCTGATCGTCTGCGCCGGTATCTCTGCCTACGATAAGCCCGAAAACTTTGAGGGCACCAACAAAAAACACGAGCCGCTGAAAACTGCGGATATTCTTGAGGTGCTCAAGCACAACAAGCCCCTGCAGTGCTACATCGCCTCCAACGCTTCCGACAAGCTGGCACAGCAGGTGGGCAGCCAGGCCATCATCAACACCATGCTGAACGGCATCCTGATCGGCAACATGGGTCTTGCCACCACCCTTGGCGTGATCAGCATGGTGCCTTCTATCTTCTTTGCAGCCTTCGGCGCAAAATATGTGGGCAAAAAGGGCAGCAAGAAGGGCATCGTGACCTGGACCTGCATCAGCATGGCCATCACCTCTGTGCTGATCCTGTTCTTCATCTTCACAGATACCCGTCAGATCGGCGTGATGGGCAGTTGGAACATGATTGTTTACGTGCTGCTGACCCTGCTGCAAAACGGCTCCAATATGTGCATCACCACCTCCAACACCTCTTATATGGCTGACACCATCGACTACGAGCTGGACCGCAGCGGCCGTTACATCCCGGCTGTGGTCTCCGGCACTTACAGCCTGATCGACAAACTCATCACCTCGGTGGCTGCTGTCATCGCCACCGGTGCCGTGGCTATTCTGGGCTACACCACCACGATGCCCCAGCCCACGGATGCCTACACCTCCGGCATCTTCTGGATGACCCTTGCCATCAAGTACGGTCTGCCGATGCTGGGCTGGCTCATTACCCTGATGGCCATGCTGGGCTGTCCCCTGACCAAGGAGGAAATGGTCAACGTCCAGAAGCGCATCGCAGATAAGAAAGACGCCCTTCGTCATGAAGTGATTGCAGAACACATGCAGTAACACCCCGCAAAAACCGAAAGGGCTCATACGCTCTTTCGGTTTTTGCTGATTCTATCCATTTTTCATAAAGGAGTTTTTACCATGAGCAAGACCATCCTGCTGAATCATAGCAATTGGCATTTTACCAATGAGAACCCCGGCATCCCCACCGCCGTGATGGGCGAGGCCATTACCCTGCCCCACACATGGAACGCCGTGGACGGTCAGGACGGCGGCAACGATTACTACCGCGGCACCTGCTGGTATACGCTGGCTCTGGCAAAGCCCGCCATCCCGGCAGGCGGCAAAGCAATTTTGCAGTTGGACGGTGCCGCTATGACCGCTGTAGTCTACCTGAACGGCGAAAAGCTGGCCGAGCACAAGGGCGGCTATTCTACCTTTCGGGTTGACCTGACCGAACATCTCAAAGAGGAAAATCTGCTGGCGATCAGCGTGGACAACAGCGACAACGACACCGTGTACCCCCAGAAGGCAGACTTCACCTTCTACGGCGGCATTTACCGCGATGTAACTCTGCACATCGTTCCGGCAGAGCATTTCGCTTTGCCCGCAAACGGCGCACCGGCTCTGAAGGTGACCCCCATCGTCACCGACCTTGCCGCTAAGACCGCCGAAGTCACTGTGGAAGCCGCCGTGGTGGGTGCACAGAGCGTTACCTTTGCGCTGGAAGGCCAGAGCATCACCGCTCCGGCGGAAAACGGCACTGCAAAGGCTGTTTTCACCCTGGACAATGCCCGCCTGTGGGATGGCGTGGACGATCCCTTCCTTTACACCGTCTCTGCCAAGCTGGACAACGGTGAAGAGACTTCTGCCCGCTTCGGCTGCCGGAAGTTTGAGTTTGACCCCCAGAAGGGCTTCATCCTGAACGGCCGCAGCTATCCGCTGCGCGGTGTTTCCCGCCATCAGGACCGCAAGGGGGCCGGCATTGCCCTGACAAACGAAATGATGGAGGAGGACATTTCCATCATTCTGGAAATGGGTGCCAACACCATCCGGCTGGCGCACTACCAGCACGCACAGTATTTCTACGACCTGTGCGATGAAAAGGGCCTTGTCATCTGGGCAGAGATTCCCTACATCACCATGCACATGACCAACGGCCGTGCCAACACCCTGACCCAGATGGAAGAGCTGATCGTCCAGAACTACAACCACCCCTGCATTGCCGTTTGGGGCCTGTCCAACGAGATTACCGCCGCATCCGCTGTCAATGAAGATCTGCTGGAAAACCACCGTCTGCTGAACGAGCTGGCCCACAAGCTGGACCCCACCCGGAAGACCACCATGGCAAATGTGTTCATGCTGGAGACCACCAGCCCCATTCTGGAGATCCCGGACGTGAACAGCTACAACCTCTATTTTGGCTGGTATCTGGGCGAACTGGAGCAGAACGACGAGTTCTTTGACAAATACCACGCCGATTACCCCGACCGCTGCATCGGCTTTTCGGAGTATGGCGCAGATGCTAACCCCCAGTATCAGAGCAGCCACCCGGAAAAGGGCGACTACACCGAGAGTTACCAGTGCATTTACCATGAGCATATCGCAAAGATGATTGCCGACCGTCCTTGGCTGTGGGCGACCCATGTGTGGAATATGTTTGATTTTGCCGCCGATGGCCGCGATGAGGGCGGCAAGCACGGCGAGAACCAGAAGGGACTTGTCACCTTTGACCGCAAGCTCAAAAAAGACCCCTTCTATCTCTACAAGGCCTATTGGAGCAAGGAGCCGTTCGTGCACCTGTGCGGCAGCCGCTATGTGGACCGCGCCGAGGATGTGACCGAGATTAAGGTCTACTCCAATCTGCCGGAGGTCTCGCTGTACAAGGACGGTCAGCTGGTGGAGACCAAGCAGGGCGACAAGGTGTTCACCTTCCAGCTGCCCATCACCGGCAAGCACAGCATTGAGGCACGCTCCGGCGAGCACAGCAGCGTGATCCTTGTGAACAAGGTGGACGCCCCCAACCCGGATTACGCCATGGACAACCGCAAGAACGTGACCAACTGGTTTGACGGCGAGCTGGACGAAAGCTGCTGGTCGGTGAAGGACAACATGGCTGCCGCCATGGCAGACCCGAAAGCTGGTCCTATCCTGAAGCAGATTTCTGATAAAGCCGCCGCCGCCCGCGGAGATGTTGCCGCTGCCGTGAAAGACAACCCGGCTCTGGTGGCCATGATGGAGCGTGCCATGCAGCGGATGACCATTGAATCCATGCTGATGCAGGCGGGTGCTTCGGAGGAGGACATCAAGCAACTGAACCGTGTATTGCAGGGCATTTCTAAGGAGTGATCTTTGATGAAAACAACCTATTGTAATCCTCTTGATCTGGGCTACCGTTACCAGCACATGAAGGAAGGCCCGCGCACAGCGGGTTTCCGGGAGGGCGCAGACCCGACACTGGTCTATTTCAAGGGCAAATATTATCTGTTCGTTTCCATGTCGGCAGGTTTCTGGTATTCGGACGACCTGCTGAACTGGGAGTTCCATGCAGACCCCGACCTGCTGATCTATGACTACGCACCGGATGTGCGGCAGGTGGGCAATTACCTCTACTTCTGCGCCAGCCGTAAGGGGCGCAACTGCCCCATCCTGCGCACCGCTGACCCCCTGACCGAGCCGTTTACCGAGGTTTCCGCGCCTTTTGCTTTCTGGGACCCGGATCTGTTCTGCGATGACGATGGCCGAGTGTACTTCTACTGGGGCTGTTCCAATATTGCCCCCATCTACGGCGTGGAGCTGGACCCGGACACCATGACCCCCATCGGTGAAAAGCAGGAGCTGATCTTCGGCAATGAAACTACCCTTGGCTACGAACGCCCCGGCAACAACGGCATTGTGGACCGGGAAGCCAGCGTGCTGTACCAGTCTATGAAGCAGTTCTATGACCCCAAAACCGGCAAGCTGAATCTGCCGCCGCAGATGGCAAACATCCCCGGCCTGAGTGCCGAAAGTCTGACTGCCATGTTCAACGCCATCGGCAAACCCTACATTGAGGGTGCCTTTATGACAAAGCATAACGGCCTCTATTACCTACAATACGCCTGCCCCGGCACCCAATACAACACTTACGCCGATGGTGTATACACCTCCCATTCTCCGCTGGGCCCCTTTGTGCGGCAGGCATCCAACCCGTTCTCTGCAAAGCCCGGCGGATTCATCACTGGCGCAGGCCACGGCAGTACCATTGCCGACCGCTATGGCAACTGGTGGCACGCCTCCACCATGCGTATTTCCGTCAACTATGACTTTGAGCGCCGGGTGGGGCTGTTCCCTGCCGGGTTCGACAAGGACAGGGTTCTCTACTGCAACCAGAACTTTGCCGATTACCCACACTGCATCCCGTCTGGAAAATTCGATGCCGCCAGCCAGCAGCCGGAATGGATGCTGCTGAGCTACAAAAAGCCGGTCACGGCTTCCAGCACCGCAGAAAACAGCAGTCCGGAGCTGGCAGTCAACGAGGACTGCCGCAGCTGGTGGAGTGCCGCCAGCGCAGAACCGGGCCAATGGCTGTGTGTTGATTTGGGAAAGGACAGCGATGTCCGCGCCATTCAGGTAAACATGGCGGACGAGAAGCTGGTAGTGGATTTCCCGGCGGACAGCTACGGCGACGACCGCAAGACCCGCCACATCGAGACCCGCCCGCAGATCTCTCATTACACGGTGGAGACCAGTGTGAACGGCGCAGACTGGACGACCCACGAAACGGTTGCCCGGGAATGCTCCAACGGCTACTACGAATATGCCGACGGCATCCGCGCCCGGTACGTCCGGGTCACCGGCGGCGAACTGCCCTACGGACAGGCGCTGCGCATCAGCGGCCTGCGGGTGTTCGGCAACGGCGAGGGCCCGAAGCCCGCACAGGCCGAAGCCGCCGGGGCTCGCGTAGATGCACTGGATGCAAAGATCACTTGGCAGCACATCGAAAACGCGCAGGGCTGCAATGTCCGCTACGGCGTTGCGCCCGATAAGCTCTATCTGAGCTGGCTGGTGTACGATGCAGACGAAGTGACCCTTTCCACCCTGACCGCCGGGCAGGAATACTACGTCTGCGTGGACAGCTTTAACGAAAACGGCATCACGCCGGGTAAGATTTTCAAACTGGAGGGGTAAAATATGCCCATCAAAGCCGTGCAGCAATTTATGCTGGGCACTGTACTAAACAACGAGCAGCAGGCCAAAGAGACCCTTGCTGCCATGAAAGCCGCCGGGTACGACGGCATTGAACTGTGTGGATTTATGATCCACCCCATCGGCTTTGTGGTAAAGCTGCTGACCAAAGCCGCCGGGATGCCGGTGGGCAAGGGCGGCAATCTGGACTGGCACAAGCTGGTGCAGGAGGCCGGCCTTCGGGTGGTCAGTCTGCACACCGACCTTGGCAGTTTGGAACGGGATGCCCACGCAGTGGCCGAGGAGGCCAAAAGCTTCGGCACACAGTATGTGGTCATCACCGGGATGTACCGCTTTGATTACGGCGATGAAGCCGTTATGCACCAGCTTGCGCAGCGGCTGAACAAAGCCGGCGAGACTCTGACAGCCGAGGGCATCCACCTGCTCTACCACAACCACAACTGCGAGCTGCGGCATGTGAACGCAGAAAAGCGCGCCTACGATATTTTAATCGAGGAAACGAATCCCGAATTTGTCAACTTTGAGTTTGACAGCTACTGGTTCACCGAGGGCGGTGCAAACGCCTTGGCATGGATGCAGCGGCTCGGCTCCCGCATGAAGCTGTGGCACATCAACGACCGGGGCACCCGCATCACCGGCAGCGCCATCACGCCTATCCTGAAAACCGACAGCATGGAGCTGGGCACCGGCAACATGGACTTGGACAGCCTGATGGCGCAGGCCCTTGCCGTGGAGGTGGATGCAGTTATTCTGGAAAGCCACCGCAACTGGGTGGACAATTCCCCCATCAAGAGCTTCCAGCTCAGCGCAAAATACCTTGCGCAAAAATTCTGATCTGCCATTTTTTCATCATTTTTCTTCTTCATTACCCCCATAAAAGCAACGCCCCGCACCGGTTTCTCCTTCCGGTGCGGGGCGTTGTGTTTTGTGGGGAATCTTTTTGCGTTACAGGGTGTGGGTGCCCGGCTGCAAGGTCAGGCTTCTGCCATCCGGGAGGGTGACTTCTGCGGTTCTGTTGCAGGGCACGGTGATGGTGTAGGTCACGGCATCGCCTGCATACTGCCAGCCGCTTTCAATGCGCCCCACCGGGGAATCGTACACTGCTTTTGCCCAGCCCAGTGCCGGGTTCGGGGTGGGAGCGATGGTCAGGGTCTCCCCTGCCAGATGGATGCCGCACACGCCGCCGAACAGCCAGCCACAGATGGCGCCGTAAGAGTAGTGGTTCAGGGATTCGCTGGGGTGGCCGTTTGCGTCAATGCCCGTCCATGTCTCCCAGACGGTGGTAGCGCCCTGCTTGACCTCATAGAGCCAGCTGGGAGCGGTGTCCTGTAACAGCAGCTTATAGGCGGTGTCGGCATAGCCGTACTTTGCCAGCACCTCGCAGAGGAAGGGCGTAGAAAGGAAGCCGGTGTTCAGGTGGTAGCCGTTTTCCGCCACCATCCGGTTCAGGGTATCCGCAGCGGCTTGGCTCTCCTCCTCGCCCAGCAGTGCAAAGGCAATAGCGCGGACGTATTCGCACTGGCGGTCAGAAGTAATTTTCCCGTTGTCCGTAAAGGCAGCACGGTATGCCTTGACCGCCTTTTCTACCGTGTCGCGGTACTGCGCTGCGTCCTCTGCCTTGCCCAGCGCCTGCGCGATTTCTGCCAGAAGCCGCCCGGAATAAGCCAGATACGCCGTACCCACGCTCTTGCGCGGGTTCATCATCGCCTGCATGGGGGTAATGCCCGGCTCACACCACTCGCCGTAGTCCAGACCGTTCAGCACCGTGTACTTGGCGTATGCACCGGTCTGCTGTTCCTCGGTGGTCTGCTGGGCACGGCCAAGCAGAAACGCATACCACTTCTGCATCATCTCGTAGTTGTCCGTCAGAACCTTGCGGTCGCCGGTGCGCTTATAAAGGGCGTAGGGCACCAGAATGGCGGCATCGCCCCAGCCCGCCGACATACAGAGCATGGGGGTCATGTAGCCGGGGCGGCTGGTGGGCGGCGCAATGTTCGCCATGCGTCCATCCGGGTACTGGTTCAGGCGGCATTCTGCCAGCCATTTTTCCACCACTGGGTAGCAATCCATCAGGGTCAGACCGGTCTCGATGAACACTCCCATGTCCCCCGTCCAGCCGGCACGCTCCCGGGTGGGGCAGTCGGTGGGGATATCGCAGAAGTTGCCCTTCTGGCTCCACACACTGTTTTTCACCAGCTGGTTCACATCGGCGTTGCCGCACGCAAAGTTGCCGGTGACCGGCATCTCCGAATAGACGGCGTGGGCAGTAAACTCTGCGCCGGTCAGGTCGATGTCCGTTTCCACCTTTGCGTACCGGAAGCCCATGATGGTAAAGCTGGGCTTGTAGTGGTTCTCGCCCTCTTTGCAGACGAGTTCCAGCATCTGCGCCGTGCCACCCTCCTTGTGGCGGTTCCGGTCCTGAAAGTTCTCCTGCGTAAAGTTGCCGTTCTCGTCCAGTGCTTCGCCGCACAGCAGCTTGATTTTCTGCCCGGCATGGGCGGTCAGCTTCATCTCCACATAGCCAGCCATATTCTGCCCAAAGTCCAGCACAGTCTCGCCGTCGGGGGTGCGCAGCAGCCTGCCCGCAAAGGCTTCCTGCTCCCGGATGGGCACGGTGTTCATACCGGTGATGGGCAGGGAGTTCGGCTCGGTCTTTACGCCATGCCAGCCGGAAAGCTCCCCTTCCAGCCGGGCATCGTACACTTCGCCCTGCTGCAGATCATTTTGGCGAATCGGGCCGCACTGGGTGGTCTCCATGTCGTCATCCGAAACGCAGACCGCCTTGCCGTTCACTTCCAGCTGGAACAGGACAGCCAGTTCGCTGCCGAACAGGTCACGGTCACCATCCACGCCGGAGGTGCTGCGGTACCAGCCGTCGCCCAATGCAATGAGCAGCTTGTTTTCCCCCTCACGGACAAGTGCTGTCACATCGTAGGTCTGTGCCCCAAGGTGCTTGTCTGCGGTAAAGCTGCCGGGGGCAAGCACCATGTCGCCGACACGCTTGCCGTTCAGCCATGCCGCATACAACCCCTTGGCGGTAATGTACAGCCGCTTGCTTTCTCCCGCCGGAGCAGTGAACGTTTTGCGCAGATAACTTGCCGGGCGGTGGGGCTGATAAGGCTGCGCCTGCCCTTTGCCGGAGGCTTCCAGCGCCGCCTGCTTCTGCTCCCAGTTGGGCTTTGCAAAGGCGTTGATGGCATCAGCGCAGTCGATGTCCGGCTCTTCTGTCTCCGGGCAGACCCACACGCCCTGCCAGTCTGCCTGTGCAAGCCCGGTCTCGAAGGAAGCGGTGCTCCATGCACCGGGCTGGTCATTTTCATCCCACAGGCGGATGCGCCACCGTCCCTGCGTCTTGGGCGGTACAGCGCTGGGCGTTTCGGTGTGCATCACACTGCCCAAAGCCTTTCCGCTTGCCCACAGCGTTTCGGCTCCGGCGGTCACTTCGATTTCGTAGGCGGTCTGGCGCATGCCTTCGGCGCACTGCCACGATAAAAACAACGTCCCGGCATCTATGCCGAGAGGCTGGGTCAGATGATTCGTTTTCAGGTTTGTTGCTTGCATCATCCGCATCTCCTTTTTCCGTTTGATTTCTGTTCTTATTATAAAGAGAATCCCACAGAATAAGGGTGCAAAATTTTGTGTTATCGGTCAAAAAATCGTGTTATTTATGACAATTCAAAAAATTCATCTTGCTTCACGATTTTTCATCCGTACTGTCTCCGGTTTTCCTGTTATACTTTGGGCAAGAAAATCAGAGGGCTGCGGACTGCCCTCAAACGAAAGGAAGGCATTACAGAATGGACATTGAAAAGATCCTCCAGCAGATGACACTGGAGGAAAAAGCAGACTTCTGCTCTGGTTCGGATTTCTGGCACACGCAGCCGGTGGAGCGGCTCGGTGTGCCCGCCGTGATGATGAGCGACGGCCCCAGCGGTCTGCGCAAACAGGACGAGCAGGGCGACCATCTGGGCATCAACGAAAGCATCCCGGCGGTCTGTTTCCCGTCCAGTGCGGCGGTGGCTTCCAGCTTTGACACTGCTCTGGCAGAAAAGCTGGGTAAAACGCTGGGCAACGAGTGCCGCGCTGAGAATCTGGCCCTGCTGCTTGGCCCCGGTCTGAACATCAAGCGCAGCCCGCTGTGCGGACGTAACTTTGAGTATTTCAGCGAAGACCCCTATCTCAGCGGTGAGATGGGCGCGGCACTGGTCAACGGCATCCAGAGCAATGGTGTGGGCAGCTGCATCAAGCATTTTGCCGCCAACAATCAGGAGACCGACCGGATGGTCAGCGACAGCGTGATGGACGAGCGCACCCTGCACGAGATCTATCTTCCCGCCTTTGAAACGGTGGTCAAAAAGGCAAAGCCGCTGGGCGTGATGGCCGCCTACAACAAGCTCAACGGCACCCACTGCTCGGAGAACAAGGAACTGCTGACCGACATCCTGCGCAAACGCTGGGGCTATGAGGGCATGGTGGTGACCGACTGGGGCGCAGTAAAAGACCGCGCCAAGGGCATCGCCGCCGGACAGGATCTGGAAATGCCCGGCGGAAGCGGCCGCGGCACAAACTCGATCCTTTCTGCCATCAAGGCAGGAACGCTCTCGGAGGAGGAGTTGAACGCTGCCGTCCGCAACCTGCTGCGGTTCGTGGATTCTGTGACCAAAACTGAAAACGCGAGCGCCGTATTTGACCGGGACGCAGACTACCGGATGGCAGTTTCTGTTGCAGAGAACTCTGCGGTTCTGCTGAAGAACGAAAAGGGCGTACTTCCTCTGGCAAAGGGCTGCAAGGCGGTGTTCCTTGGCGAATTTGCGCAGCACCCCCGGTATCAGGGCGGCGGCAGCAGCCATGTCAACAGTGCGAAGGTCAGCTGTGCGCTGGAGCACGCTCCCGGTGTAGCCTATGCACAGGGCTACCGCACCGATGAGGATACCGTTGATCCTGCGCTGGAACAGGCCGCCGTGGCTGCTGCTGCAGACGCAGAGGTCGCCGTGATCTTTGCCGGACTCCCGGAGCGGTACGAGAGCGAAGGCTACGACCGCACCACCCTTGCCATGCCGGAAAATCAGAATCATCTGATCGCCGCAGTCGCTGCGGTACAGCCGAATACCGTGGTCGTCCTGCACAACGGCTCTGCCATCGAAATGCCGTGGGTCAACGATGTCCCAGCGGTTCTGGAGCTGTATCTTGCCGGTGACGGTGCCGGAGAAGCAGCCGTGGATCTCCTGTACGGAGCCGTCAACCCCAGCGGCAAGCTGGCAGAGACCTTCCCCCGGAAGCTGAGCGACACCCCGGCTTATCTTTCCTTCCCCGGCGAGCGGGAGACCAGCGTTTACACCGAGGGCGTATTTGTCGGCTACCGCTACTACGACACGAAGGAGGCGGACGTTCTGTTCCCCTTCGGTCACGGCCTGTCCTACACGACCTTTGCATACAGCGATCTCCGGCTGAGCCACAGCATCGTCCGCGAGGGCGAAGACGTGCAGGTTACCGTCACGGTAACGAATACCGGTGCCGTCTCCGGCAAGGAAACCGTGCAGCTCTATGTAACCCCGCCCAAGGGTGAGCGTCACCGCCCGGTCCGGGAGCTGAAGGGTTTTGCCAAGGTATCCCTGCAGCCCGGTGAGAGTAAAGATGTGCAGTTCACGCTGGACAAGCGCAGCCTTGCCTATTATGAGCCGGAGCTGCATGATTTCTATGCAGAAAGCGGCACTTACCAGATCTGCGTTGGTGCATCCAGCCGGGATCTGCGCCTGACCGGTTCGCTGGAATGGCAGGCAGCGCAGCCGCTGCCGGTACACTTTACCGCAGCCTCCACCCTGAAGCAGGTCATGACCCACCCGGTCGGTGCTGCGATCATCGGACCGATCCTGCAGCGCATGGCCTCCGCCGCAGGCGGCGCGACCGGGAAAAAGGACGATGACGCTTCCTCGCTGTCCATGATGATGGGAATCCAGCTGAACACGCTGATCGATTTCCACGTCCTGACCGAGGAGCAGCTGAACGGCATCCTGAGCCAGATCAATCAGGCGTAAGGCAGGGATTGCGCGATAAAATAAGTCCTACTCTCTCCACTTTATTGCCATAAATTTTCCAAAACCTCTTGACGCATTCTACATACAGTGGTATTTTTCTTGTAAATCCCACTGCTTTTGTGGATTGGCCCAAAACCATCCACAAGATGTGGTCCTGTCTCTTATACACATCTCC